>JACCDI011183796.1_pt1 | contig 13426 bp, 11 predicted proteins | sample 7442791 | NCBI WGS metagenome assembly JACCDI01 (sample SAMN15323434, study PRJNA562643) | freshwater metagenome | isolation source: river surface water | place: USA:Blue River Watershed | collected 2017-08-15
CCGGTACCACCGGCAGACGGAATTTACGGCCACCCAGCTCTACGCCAGCGTCGCACTCTGAACGGCTTTCCACGCGGCATTTGCGGGGAAGCAACAGGATATTGTCGTAATCCAAAATTTCCATTTAACCAAGCTCCAAAAGGATCGTTGAAAGAACGAGTGAGCGCTTGGCTTGGCCGGTTTTGCATGCCATGAATGGGCAAAAAAAACCGGGCGCAAGAATCTTGGGCCCGGTGGCTGATTCTACCCGTTTTGTTTTGCATTTTGCCAACAAGGGGCCAGGAGTTTCTACAATTGGGGGATGTATGACCAAACGCCCCTGCTGAACAACCTCAACCCTGAACGACTGCGGGCGGTGACGCTTCCCTCTGAGTCGGCCCTCATTTTGGCGGGGGCAAGGACCGGCAAAACCCGGGTATTGACCACCCGAATTGCTTGGTTATTACAGACATCTCAGGTGGGGTCAGGCGGTATTTTGGCCGTCACCTTTACCAACAAGGCCGCCAAAGAGATGATGCTCAGGCTGCAGGCCATGCTGCCCGTCAATGTGCGGGGCATGTGGATTGGCACTTTCCATGGGCTGTGCAATCGGTTTTTGCGGGCCCATTACAAAATGGCCAATCTGCCGCAAACTTTTCAAATTCTGGACACGCAAGACCAGTTATCGGCCATCAAGCGCTTGTGCAAACAGCACGGGGTGGACGATGAGCGATTTCCTCCTAAACAATTGCAGTGGTTCATTGCGGGTTGCAAAGAAGACGGCATGCGCCCCAAAGATGTCGATGTGCGCGACGACGAAACCCGCCGCAAAGTAGAGGTCTACCAACTGTATGAGGACCAATGCCAACGCGAAGGCGTGGTGGACTTTGGTGAGTTGATGCTCCGCTCTTTTGAACTGTTGCGCGACAACGATGCCATCCGTTTGCACTATCGCTCGCGCTTCAAGCATGTGCTGATTGATGAGTTTCAAGACACCAACAAACTGCAATACGCTTGGATCAAAATGATTGCAGGTTTGCCTGCAGAGCATGGCAGTGCCGTGTTGGCAGTGGGCGACGACGACCAAAGCATCTACGCTTTCCGTGGCGCTCGTGTTGGCAACATGGCCGATTTTGTGCGTGAGTTTGGTGTTCAGCATCAAATTAAGCTGGAACAAAACTACCGCAGTTACAGCAACATCTTGGACTCGGCCAATGCGCTCATTGGCAACAATAAAAATCGCTTGGGCAAAAACTTGCGCACCGATCAAGGTGCCGGTGAGCCCGTGCGTGTGTACGAGTCCACCAGTGATTTTGCAGAAGCGCAGTGGTTGGTCGATGAGATCAGGCAACTGGTCAAAGGCGATGGCTTTACGCGTAAAGAAATTGCAGTTTTATACCGAAGCAATGCGCAAAGCCGCGTGATGGAAACAGCTTTGTTCAACGCAGGTGTGCCCTATAAAGTGTATGGCGGCTTGCGCTTTTTTGAGCGTGCTGAAATTAAACATGCCTTGGCTTATTTGCGCATTTTGGAAAATCCCAACGATGACACCAGCTTCTTGCGCATTGTGAATTTTCCACCTCGCGGCATTGGTGCACGCAGCATTGAGCAACTGCAAGATGCGGCCAAAGGACTGGGCTGCTCATTGCACGATGCCGTTAGCACCACTGCAGGCAAAGCAGGTGCCAAATTGGCCAGCTTTGTGGCCATGATCGATGTCATGCGAGAACAAACGCCCGGCATGACACTGCGCGAGATCATCGAATTGGTCATCGACAAAACGGGTTTGATCGAGCACTACAAAACAGAAAAAGAAGGCGCCGATCGGGTTGAAAACTTGGAAGAGTTGGTGAACGCTGCTGAAAGTTTTGTGACCCAAGAAGGCTTTGGTCGGGATGCAGAAGCCACTGCACAGGAAATGGCGCCCATTGCAGAGGATGGCGAAGTCATGTCGCCTTTGGCGGCGTTTTTAACGCACGCCGCACTGGAGGCCGGTGACAACCAAGCGCAAGCCGGCGAAGACGCCATTCAATTGATGACGGTCCACGCCAGCAAAGGTTTGGAGTTTGATGCGGTCTTTATCAGTGGCTTGGAAGAGGGCTTGTTCCCCCACGAAAATTCCATGAACGACTATGACGGCTTGGAGGAAGAGCGCCGGCTGATGTACGTGGCCATTACCCGAGCACGCAAGCGTCTGTACCTCAGCCATTCTCAAACACGCATGCTGCATGGTCAGACGCGCTACAACCTCAAGAGCAGGTTCTTGGACGAATTGCCCGAAGAATGTTTGAAGTGGATCACACCCAAGAACCCTGGTTTTGCAACAGGTTTGGGCGGTGGTTGGACTTCACCAGCACAAGCTTTTCAGGCTAAACCAGCTTGGGGGCACAGCAGCTTGGGATCGGCCGACACCTACAAAAATCCTCCCGTGCCTGTGCAAAAATCAGAACCTTCACATGGCATCAAAACTGGCATGAAAGTTTTTCACACCAAGTTTGGCGAAGGTCAGGTGTTGGCGGTGGAGGGCGCGGGTGCAGATGCGCGGGCACAAGTGAATTTTCCAAGACATGGTGTGAAGTGGCTGGCCTTGTCGGTTGCCAAGCTAACACCTGTCGAATGACCAGGCTTTGAGAAACACAAACATTGAATCGTAAATTTTAGGAAGATGAAAAATGAAAATTGAGAAAGACACGGTGGTGACTTTGAAGTACAAAGTCTCGGATGCGCAAGGAAAATTGTTAGAGGCCGCGGCCGAACCTATGGCGTATTTGCATGGCGGTTACGAAAATACGTTGCCCAAAATAGAAGAAGCCTTGGACGGGCAAGCCAAAGGCTACCAAACCACCTTGGTCTTGTCGCCTGCTGATGGCTTTGGCGAACGTGACGAAAGCTTGTTGCAAACCATGCCCAAGAAAGATTTTCCGCCTGGCGTCAAAGTGGGTGGTCAATTGCGCGGCCGCACACCCGATGGTCGTGAAGCCATCTTCAATGTGGTCAAAATTAAGGGCGACACCGTCATGCTGGATGGCAACCATCCTTGGGCCGGTCAGACCTTGCGCTTTCAATTGAATGTGATGGATGTGCGTGCGGCCATTCAAGAAGAGATTGAACACCGCCATGTGCATGGTGCCCATGGCCACCACCATTGAGCGTACTGCCTCAAACAAAAAGCCTGCTTATGCAGGCTTTTTTTATGCTTGGTTTTCGTTGCCTGGTAAGGGCAATTCAAAACAGTCTTTGACGCTGAAGTAAACAGACGTGAAAAACATGGCGCTCATGAGCAAAGCACCTGGCATTAAGACGGCGGCACTTAACTCGCTGCCGCCAAGTGCTGTACTGATGGTGAGAATAATGGCAGCACCAGCCACAAAAACGCCAGCCCAAGCTAACAAATAAACCGCAAATGCGCCTAAATTGCGCCAGCACGCAACAGCGCTGAAGAACATGCTTTTAACGGGCGGTATGCCATACCAATGCACCAAGGCGGGGGCATGCCAGAACATCATGGACATGGGAATGTACAGAAAGGTGCTAAGCCATACGGCCATTTGAAAATCGCCAGCCTCAATGATCTCGGGTGTGATGGGTGCATTGGCCAAATAAACTTTGGCGAAACTTCCGCCATCCACCAATGTGGTGAGGGCCATCACGCCCAAAAAGCTGATGGCGTACAGGCAGCCCAAGATCAACATGGCCTTTAAGCGCTGTTGTCCGGCACGAAAAGCCACCATGAGCACGGTTGGCATGGGAAATTTGCCGCCGGCTGCTTGTTCTGTGGCCACCATCAGGCCCAAAGTGGCAGCCGGCAAAATGAGCAAGGCCATGACAGCGCCCAGCACGGGCACCATGGACAAAAGCGATACCCAAGCCATGAACAGGAAAAATAATCCGGTGAAAGCCAGGGGCTGTCGCCAAAAAGTTTTGATGCCCAATTTGACCCAAACCAGGCCTTGTTTCGCGGGAACAATGTTGAGTTTCATGTTCAGAGCTTAAGTGGGCAGGTCTGTCTCTCGCGCAATACCCGTTCGAAGTGAGTGGGATCGTGAGGTACCAACATGGCGGCATCGCGAGGCAAATGGAAATCCCACAGTCTGGAGATCCAGAAGCGAAGTGCGCCCGCTCTGAGCATGGCGGGTAGCAACATTCTTTCGGCTTTGCGCAAAGGCCTAACGGCTTGATAAGCGTCAAGGAGTGCTTGGGCGCGTTGCGAGTCGTTTTGGCCTGTTGGTAAATCGATGCACCAATCATTGAGGCACACTGCCAAATCGAAGAGCCAGGTATCTACCCCAGCAAAATAGAAATCAAAAAATCCAGTGAGTGTTTCGCCTTCGAACATCACATTGTCACGGAACAAATCGGCATGCACAGGACCGCGTGGCAGCCCTTGATACGCCGCACTTTGCGCAATGTGATTTTGGTAAGCCAGCTCGGTTTTTAAAAGTCCAGATTGAGCTTCGTCCAGAAAAGGCATGACGACGGGCGCAGTTTCATTCCACCAAGGAAGGCTGCGCAAATTGGGTTGACTGCGGTTGTAGTCTTCCCCCGCCAAATGCATGTGGGCCAACATCTTGCCCACCTGAGCGCAATGCACGGCCTCTGGTTTGAGTTGACTTTTGCCATTCAAACGATTGACGACTGCCGCTGGTTTATTGGCCACCGTGTGCAGGATGTCGCCATCGGCGTTGGCGGCTGGATTGGGCACAGGAATGCCTTTCTCAGCCAAATGCTTCATCAAAAATAAATAGAAGGGCAGTTGCTCGTGCGTGAGGCGCTCGAACAAAGTGAGTACGTAAGCGCCTTGATCGGTCGTCGCAAAATAATTGGTGTTTTCGATGCCGCCTTCAATGCCCTTCAATTCGGTCAGTTGACCCAAATTGAGTTGGCTTAGGAGGGAGGCTGCAAGCTCCTCAGAAACGGGCGTAAAAACAGCCATGGCTTAGAGGGGGCTTAAAGGGGTGGAACTGATGCGGCAAGGCATGACGGGATTCATGACCCGATTGTAGTGGGTGTTGATGTCACTTTTGGTAGCTTGAGCCTGCTCAAAACGCCATTTGGACAGGCACAATTGGGGTATGAGCGACAAGAAAACCCTGCTGTTGGTGGATGGCTCCAGCTATCTGTACCGTGCCTTTCATGCCATGCCCGATTTGCGGGCAGTTCCGGGCGATCCCGCAAGCCCTGCCACGGGCGCTATTCGCGGCATGATCAACATGATGGAACGCCTGCGGAAAGACATTCCTGCGGAATATGCCGCCTGCGTGTTTGACGCCAAAGGGCCCACCTTTCGAGACGACATTTACCCCGAATACAAACAAAACCGCAGTCCCATGCCAGACGATTTGCGGTCGCAAATTGAGCCTATTCACCAACTGGTGCGTTTGATGGGTTGGAAAGTTCTGGATGTGCCCGGCGTAGAGGCTGATGACGTCATTGGTACTTTGGCCGCTATCGGTTCTTCGCATGGCATTGAAGTGATTGTCTCTAGTGGCGACAAAGACTTGGCGCAATTGGTCAACGAACACATCACCATCATTGACACCATGAACGGCAAGCGACGAGACTTGGCGGGTGTGCAAGAGGAGTTTGGTGTTCCCGCAAGTTTGATGCTGGACTATCAAATCTTGGTTGGCGATACCGTCGACAACGTGCCAGGTGTGCAAAAGGTAGGACCCAAAACAGCGGCCAAATTGTTGTTGGAATACGGCTCCTTGGACAACTTGATGGCGCATGCCCATGAAGTCAAAGGCGTTGTGGGTGAGAACCTCCGCAAAGCGGTCGATTGGTTGCCCACAGGTCGACAGCTTTTGAAAATTCGCACCGATTGCGATTTGAATGCCTATGTGCCTGAGTTGCCTTCGCTAGAAACCATTCGCTTGAACGCGCCCAACGAAGTCGACTTGTTGGCCTTCTACGAACAGTATGGATTTAAAGGCTTGGTCAGAAGCCGCGGGGCAGGTGCTTCTGAGTCTGCGGGTGTTAACAATGACTCTGGCAAGTCAGCCAAGTCTGGCAAACCAGCATTCGTGCCCATGGACGATTTGTTTGCAGAACCCGAACCGGTGGTGACGGTTACAGGCGACAAGCACTATGAAACCATTTTGACGTGGGATCAGTTGGATGCTTGGCTGCCCAAGCTGGAGGCTGCTGAATGCGTGGCCATTGACACTGAAACCACATCGCTCGATGCCATGCGCGCCGAATTGGTGGGTATCAGTTGGAGCATCAAGCCAGGCGAAGCGGCCTACTTACCTTTGCGACATGACGGACCCGATGCCCCAGTTCAATTGCCCATGCAAGAAGTTTTGGCCAAGCTAAAACCTTGGTTGGAAAACCCCCTCAAATTGAAGGTGGGTCAGCACATCAAATACGACCGCCATGTGTTTGCCAATGTGGGCATTGAGGTGCATGGTTATGCACACGACACCATGTTGCAAAGCTATGTGCTTGAGGTTCACAAGCCTCACAGTTTGACCAGCTTGGCTTTGCGCCATGTGGGCCGAACAGGCATTACGTACGAAGACTTGTGTGGCAAAGGCGCACACCAAATTTCGTTTGCACAAGTCGATGTTGCCAAAGCTTCAGAGTATTCGTGCGAAGACTCTGATCAGTGTTTAGACGTGCACGGTGTGTTGTGGCCGCGCATACAAGCCGATGCCAAGTTGCGTGCCATTTACGACATTGAAATTGCCACCAGCGAAGCATTGTTCCGCATTGAGCGCAATGGTGTACTGATTGACGGCCCTACCTTGGCCTCGCAAAGTCAAGCCTTAGGTCAGCGTATTTTGCAGCTGGAAACTGAAGCTTACGAAATTGCAGGGCAGCCTTTCAATTTGAGCAGTCCCAAACAACTTGGTGAAATCTTTTTTGACAAGTTAGGTCTGCCAGTTATTAAGAAAACTACCACAGGTGCGCGCAGTACCGATGAAGAAGTTTTGGAAAAATTGGCAGAAGACTATCCTTTGCCTGCACGCATTCTGGAACACCGCAGTTTGTCCAAGCTCAAGGGCACGTATACCGACAAACTGGCACAAATGGCGTTGCCCAGAACAGGCAGAGTGCATACCCATTACGCTCAAGCGGTGGCCGTTACAGGACGCTTGTCCAGCAACGATCCCAACTTGCAAAATATTCCAATTCGCACGGCCGAAGGTCGCAAAGTGCGAGAGGCCTTTGTAGCACCTGCAGGCAGTTTGATTGCCAGCGCCGACTATTCTCAAATTGAACTTCGCATCATGGCCCACCTGAGTGGCGATGAAGCTTTGCTGCGCGCTTTCCATCAGGGCTTGGATGTGCACAAAGCCACTGCTGCCGAAGTGTTTGGTCTCACACCAGACCAAGTGTCCAGTGAACAACGCCGCTATGCCAAAACCATTAACTTTGGTTTGATTTATGGCATGAGTGCGTTTGGTTTGGCCAAAGCATTAGGCATTGACAACGGCGCTGCCAAAAATTACATAGAGCGATATTTCCAGCGCTTTGCGGGTGTGAAGCGCTACATGGATGAAACGCGCGAGCAAGCCAAGTCGCAGGGCTATGTTGAAACCGTTTTTGGTCGTCGCTTGTACTTGCCCGAAATTAATTCGCCCAATGGTCCAAGGCGCGCGGGCGCAGAGCGCGCAGCCATCAATGCGCCCATGCAGGGCACCGCTGCCGACTTGATCAAACTGTCCATGATTGCCGTTCAAGCTGGCATCGATCGTGAGCAGCGCAAAACCAAAGTCATCATGCAAGTGCACGACGAATTGGTGTTTGAAGTACCCGAGGACGAAGTGGAATGGCTCAAGGTGGCCGTGCCCAAATGGATGGCCGATGTTGCCGCGCTCAAAGTGCCTTTGCTGGCCGAGGTGGGTGTGGGTATCAATTGGGATCAGGCGCATTGAGTGTTGAATGCAAGCGCTTGAAAAATTCAAAGCTGCGTTAACGGCAACAGAACTCGGTGTCTTGTCGCTTTGTTTGCAACGCGCCTTACAACCCTTGCCTGAAAATTCAATTGCTTGGTTTTTGGGCAACGAAATTGAAGCGACAGGTTCTTTAGCGCCAGCACACGCTCAAATTTTGCAAAGCCTGTCGCCTGATTGGTTGACTGTGCAAGCGGGACTTAGCTGGGATACCCCTGAAAGAACGCCTTCATCTAGAACACTGTCACTTGAGTTGTTAACTGTGCGATTAAGAGACGCAGGACACATCATAGGATGGCGAAATGAAAAATTCAGCTTTTGGTCTGAAAATTCAAATTCGAATTCAAATTCAAGTTTTAAGGGCGAGACCATCCAACCCGACCCCTCTAAACCCGAAGCCTTTCGCATGGAGCGTGCCGCGTTCAGGTTTTTTGGTTTGCACAGTCATGCAGTTCACATCAATGGATTCACACCCAATGGCAACATGTGGTGTGGTCGGCGTGCTCTGAGCAAGTCTGTCGATCCAGGCATGCTAGACAATTTGGCAGCAGGGGGGCTTCCCGCGGGCGAATCACTCTTCGACTGCGGTGTAAGAGAGATGGCAGAGGAGGCGGGATTGCCAGCTGCTTTGGCTCAATCAGCTTTGCCTTGCGGTTCTGTTGAAACTTGCCGATCAGTGCAAGAAGGGTGGCATCATGAAACTTTGTGGGTCTACAACATTGTGTTGCCAGATGATTGTGTTCCTGCCAATCAAGATGGTGAAGTCAGTGAGTTTGTCCTTCTTTCACCCTCGCAAGTCGTCAATGCCATTCAACAAAACGCCTTTACAGTGGATGCAAGCTGCGTGATTGCGCACGCTGTATTGCATGCTTAATTTTCAATCGATGTCTTTGCATCAACTTATCTTTTCAAATCCATGGAACTAGGCTTTTTTCAGTTCTGCGTTGTCTTCATCGGATTTTTTATTCTGGGCATTGCAGGCTTTGGCTCCGCACTCATCATTGTTCCACTCTTGGCTTGGAATTGGCCGCTTCAATGGGTGGTGCCTTTGGTATTGTTGATGGATGTGCCCGCCGCCATGTTGCACACCAGCTTGAATTTCAGGCAAGTGGTTTGGAAAGAATTACCCCCCTTGTTGCCTAGCATTGTGATTGGCTCTCTGGCGGGCTTGGCATTGATGACTTTGAGTCCGGGCAATTGGCCGCTGGTGCTTCTGGGGCTTTATGTCTTGTGGGTTGGCGTGCAGGGACTGCGCGCCAAATCCATTGCCATGCCCAATCCCAACAAGGCCAGACATTTTTTTGGCTTCATGATGGGCTGGGTCGAAACCATGTTTGGAACCGCTGGCCCCGTGGTCTTGGCTTGGTTTAGCGTGCGGCTGGCTGATCCCTATTTGGTCAGGGCAACCATGCCCATGGCCTTGGTGGGTATTTCGTCCATTGCGCTTTTCATGATGCTCATTTCGGGTGGTTTGAGCGATCCATCCCTTTGGCTTGCTTTGCTCTACCTTCTACCCATCGCCTTGTTTGGCGTTTGGTTAGGCCATCGTTTGGCAGTGAGACTAAAAAGTGAAATTTTTAAACCTGTGATTTATTGTTTTCTGTGCATCAGTGGCTTGGTGCTTTGCGCACGGCCCCTGATGACTTAGCATCAGTTTGACTGGCTTAGCTTGGCCCACTTAATCGGGGCAGACTTTCAGGACAGGCATAATTCGGGATCCGCCCATTGAATCAATGGGCCGCATTGGATTTGGCATGACTCTTCTCGCAATCATATTGGGCACACTGGCCGCCGGCATCGGCAGTGTATGGCTGGCCGCTTGGCTTAGTTTTGGCATTGTCAGCCGTTACACGCAACACATGCTCAGCCTGGCAGCGGGTGCGTTGCTGGCAACTGCGTTTTTGCATTTGCTGCCTGAGGCCTTTGAAGGTGGCATTGAGCCACACAATTTGTTTGTCACCTTGTTGGTTGGATTGTTGTTTTTCTTTTTGCTAGACAAGGCTGAGCTTTGGCATCACGGCCATGAGCATCACCATCATCATGGTGAACATCACGGCCACGATCATGATCACCACGGGCACAACCATGATCACCGTCAGCATGCTCACAGCCAAGCCCACAATCACTCCGATACAGCGCCAGAAAAATCGTCAGGTGGCTGGGCCATTCTGGCCGGCGACAGCGTTCATTGTTTTGGCGATGGTGTGCTCATTGCCTCTGCCTTTATGGTGGAAATGCAACTGGGCATCGTAGCAGCCTTGGCGGTGTTGGCGCATGAAGTACCGCACCACATGGGCGATTTGGTGGTTCTCAGAGAATCTTCTGGCAACAGACAGGCTGCCATTTTGAAAGTTTCTTTGGCGGGAGCCGTGACCGCCTTGGGCGGTATAGCAGGCTATCTGCTTTTGGAAAGTTTGAGTAGCCTCTTGCCTTACATGCTGGCCATTGCCAGCAGCAGTTTCATTTATGTGGCTCTGGCCGACCTCATTCCCCAACTTCAAAAGCGCCTAAGCTCTCGCGAGACGGCCGCTCAAATTGTGTGGTTGGTGTCTGGCATTTGCCTGGTCAGTGTGGTGAGTTACTTGGCCCACGGCGGCTTGCATTGAAGCCAGCCAAACGGCTTGTCGACTAACCTTTGGCAATGGCCATGCCTGGCGTGTTGCACCACTCGCTCCAGCTGCCCGGATACAGTTTGCTGATGCCCAAGCCTGCCAATTCCATGGCCAAAATATTGGGCACAGCGCTCACGCCACTGCCGCAATGGTGGACCACCGTTTGAGGGTCACGTCCTGCCAACAATGTTTCAAACTCTTGACGCAGCTGCTGTGGTGATTTGAAAAATCCGTTGGCATCCATGTTTTCAGTGAAAGGCCTGTTGAGTGCACCAGGAATATGACCTGCCACAGGGTCGATGGGTTCTACTTCGCCGCGATAACGCACGGCACTGCGTGCATCGATTAAGGACAGCGAAACATGACCCACTTGAGGCGCTAACTGGGCCGTGCTGACCCACTCTCTGAGGGCGGGTTTGAGTGCAAAGTTTGAAGCCTTCTGGTCAGATTTTGAGGTCGAAGAAGTACTGCCAGTTTCTATGCCGCCGCCAGATGCTTCCCAAGCTTGCAGGCCCCCATCCAAGACGGCCACAGCATCATGGCCTAACCATTTGAGCGTCCACCACAGCCGTCCACAATAGTTGGCACCTTGGCGGTCGTACACAACCGCTTGCATGTTGTTGTTGAAGCCCAAAGTTTGCAGCCAAGCGGCCACCGCCTCGCGCGTAGGGAGAGGATGCCGACCGCCATTGAGTGCAGATACATCGTGGGTACTTAAGTGGCGGTCAAGGTGCGCTTGTTGTGCGCCTTCAATGTGTTTTTCAGCAAACATCACATCGGCCATTTCGGGCTTCATCAAGTCAAAGCTGCAATCAAACACCATCAGGGCTTGATTGGTAGCTTTTAATTCTTTGAGTTGTGCAACTGTGATGAGTGTGGTGTACATGAAATATGTCCTTGCAAATTCAATGATCTTCAGTCGGAACTTTGACCAGACTTTTGTCTCTGAGTGCTGTGGCGGCAATGCCGCTCAGCACAATCAAACACATGCCTGCCCAGCCAATGAATGGTATTTGATCGCCAAATAAAAACAGGCCAAACAATGCAGAAAAAACAATGCCAGCATATTGCAAATTAGCCACCACCATGGTGGCGCCATCGGTATAGGCTTGGGTCATGCACCATTGCCCCAACACCGCCAATATGCCAATGGGCAACAACCAAACAGCAGCGGGCCAATGCCATTCACTTAGCCCAAAGAAAAACATGCTGACACCGCCTGCCACTGCTGCGCCCAAAGAAAAATAAAACACAGTGCGCTCCACAGGTTCGCCCACTTTGCCCAAAGCTGCAACTTGCAAATAGGCCATGGCCGCAATCATGCCCGATGCCACACCAATTAAGCCTGCAAGTATTTGGTTTTGTTCAAACGTGGGGCGAAGGGTCATGACAACGCCTACAAACCCTGCCAACACAGTCAGGGCCACTGGTATTTGCCGTTTGGCATCTTTGAGTGAGCCCAAGAAAATGGTGCTGCCAACCAAAAAAGCCGCGACCCAAACACCACTCATGTAGTTGAGGGTCATGGCTGTGGCAAGCGGTAGTTGGGCGATGGCATAAAACCATGCCGCCAACGAAATGACGCCTACGATGGAACGGTAAATGTGCATTTTGGCAACAGGGGTTTTGAGAGAAACCCCTTTGCGCTGGCACAACAAGGCCATGATGATCGTGCCAATGGCGCCGCGATAACAAACCAGTTCAAATGTGTTGAAGTGGGTGGCTGCAAACTTCACGCACACACTCATGGATGAAAAAAACAGCGAGGCTAAAACCATCCAGAGCGCTTGCATTCAGATCAAATGTCCATCTTGCTTCGGTACCACTCATGAAAATGTTGCATGCCATCTTCCATGGGGCTTTGGTAGGGACCCACTTCGTTGTCGCCGCGTTGCAGGAGGGCTTTGCGACCTGCATCCATGCGCTCAGCAATTTCGTCGTCTTCGATGCAGGTTTCCATGTAGGCGGCTTTTTGAGCTTCTACAAATTCTCTTTCGAAGGCCACAATTTCTTCTGGGTAATAGAACTCCACCATGTTCAGCGTCTTTTCTGGACTGATGGGGTGCAAGGTTGAGACCGTTAGCACATGGGGGTACCACTCCACCATGATGTGGGGATAGTAGGTTAGCCAGATGGCGCCAAACTCGGGTACGGTACCTTGACGGTATTGCATGAGTTGTTCTTGCCAGCGCTTGTAAACAGGGCTGCCCGCTTTGCCCAATTTATTGGCAATGCCCACGGTCTGAACCGAATATTCTTTTTTGAATTCCCAATTTAAATCGTCGCAAGTAACGAAGTTGCCGAGGCCTGGATGGAAAGGCTCGACGTGGTAGTCCTCAAGATAGACCTCAATGAAAGTTTTCCAGTTGTAGTTGCATTCGTGCAACTCAACATGATCGAGTTTGAAGCCCGTAAAGTCCAAAGCCGCTCTGGGGCCCATGCCAGCCAAGTCGGCCGCAATGTCGCGACCATTGTCTTCAAACAACAGCCCGTTCCATTCTTGGAGTGGGTAGTTTTTAAGGTTGAGGCAGGGGTCTTGGGCAAAGTGCGGAGCGCCCAACAATTGGCCTTCTGGCGAATAGGTCCACCGGTGCAGGGGGCACACAATGTTGCCGCCGGCACTGCCTTTTTGTTGGGAGTTGAGTGAGCCCCGCCCTTGCAGCATCACGGCCTGGCGGTGCCTGCAAACGTTGGATATAAGCTCAACCCCCTTGCTAGAGCGCACCAAGGCGCGCCCACCTGCCTCTTGAGGCAAGGCATGGTAGTCCCCAAGCTCGGGGACCGAGAGTTGATGGCCCACGTACTTGGGACCTTGCTGAAAAATGGTTTTCAGCTCGCGCTGAAACAGCGCTTCATCAAAGTAGCTTGAAACTGGTAGTTGGCTTGCGGCCTGCTGCAGTTGAAGACTTAAATCAGACATGGGTGACCTGACCTAGA
>JACCDI011922812.1_pt1 | contig 13416 bp, 12 predicted proteins | sample 7442791 | NCBI WGS metagenome assembly JACCDI01 (sample SAMN15323434, study PRJNA562643) | freshwater metagenome | isolation source: river surface water | place: USA:Blue River Watershed | collected 2017-08-15
ACTATGATGACAACAATGGCTTCTGCATTTTTAGTTGGGTTGACGACATTGTTGTGACAATAGTCTCAACAAATCAATCCAAAGAAGTGGTAATTATGCAAAGGAGGAGAAGGCCAAGGGACAACCAATACAACAAGCAGTTTCTTCTGCTTGTTTTTGGGGAGAGGGCAGTGGCTGATGTTGAGATTCCCAGAGTGATTGATGATTACAATCACAAAATGAAAGGTGTTGATCTTTCAGATCAATTAAATGCAAGCCACAGGCCAAAAGTTCAAGTAAGGAGACATTGGTTTGCAATGTGGGAGCATAAGGCTGCTGTTGCAAGGGTGAACTTTTGTTGGTATGCCAACAGAAAAGCAGACAGCCATGGCAACCAACAAATTCATTACAGAGTGGGTGGAAGCATTTAAGGGTCATGCCACTGCAATCTGATATAGCAAGACTCAAACTGTGGCAGTTGCTGCCTCCCTGGTAAAACATCACAGCAGGGCAAAGTTTTGGATGTCATATACCAATCCTACCCTTCTGTCCAAACAATTCAAAGGCCACTACCCCAGAGAACACAAATTGGTAACCTGCCCATCCAAGTTACAACATAGGTATGTTTTGTGTTCTTACAATCAGATGAAAGCAAAAATTGATGGGGACGAAGTGATTCCAAAGGCAACAAGGACCCAAAGGATATGCACCTTTTGCAATGTAAATTTGTGTGCCAGATGTTTTGCTGAATATCCCCAGCATAATTAAATGTATTTAGAATTTATTTATGTTGAATTTATTTTATCATATTGTCTATAAAAAGAATGGCTGAAGCCATAAGTATTTTTTCATTTCTTGACTCCACCTGCTAGTAGAACATAGCAAAAATACATAAAAATAGGGCCAAAATCAAGAAGCCACCACCCAAACCCTCTTGCCACATGTATAATGAAGCTGCTTGTGCATTTTGGTTTGGTTTCATTAAGTTAGGGAGAGCCTCTACTTAATTTCTGACAGTGGTGTGATTTTATGATTTTCACTAACAAAATGGCAAAATCGCAAGTAAAAAAGTTATGCATTATTGACTCATATTGGTAGTCAATAATGCTGGACTGTAAAGGGATAATCAAAAACACTGTTGAATTACAGGATCTTGTCTTTATCAAATTCATGATAGAGAAGATCTTCTGTATTAGTTGTGGGACTTGTTGTCAAGAGGTGAATGATTTTTGTTAGCAAGGGAGAGTTTCTGTCAAGTTTTGCCATCTAGCTTGGTAAGTTGCAATGCTTTCCCTAATTTTTCTATTTTTTTAGTAATCATACACTGGAACGTTTTGCTCAAGAAATGATATCATTAATTGGAACTCTTACACAAGTTTTTTCATACATAGTTGCAAAGATATAAGCCAAAAATGGTACACCCATTGAAACAATTAAATAATCATAAGCTGTTAAAAACATAATACCAATATGGAAAGATTAAAAATGGCAAAATCTGTCAACAATGGATCACTACCAAATCAACAGGAAAACATCAAACAAGATTATATCATTGCTGTTCATTTATACAACATCAATTGAATGGCTAAGTGATTGCAGTTGTCAACAACTGTCTATGCTTTTGCACCTAAACCATGTCAATGGGAGTTGGGGAAAGATTGACAATTTGTTTGAGGTCAAAATTAAAAGTGCATTGACAAAAGATTAAGCAACACCACTTAAAATCCCAATGATACAATGAATACATGCATCTTAACCTTTACAGTAGTTGCAAGAAATCTTTGAGTATTCAGATGGGGTGGAAATATGCTGATTCATGATTGAGTTCATGGTGGTGTTTTTTGACTTAGATGTTTCCCATATGATAGAGTAATTATCACAATGAATCCATGTTTTGAGTATCAATATTTTAGAACAATGCAAAAGGGGGTCTAGAACTAGATGACAAGAAAGCAAGGATAAGAGTAGGATAGGGACATAGAATTAACATGTGCTCATGGCAGTGCCAAACCACAAGCAGATGGATGACAGAGAAGTCCACAAAGAATGATTCCAGTGCATTAAGGTCAGGAACAATTGGGCATAACTTTGAATGCCACAAAGAGGGCATATGTGAAGAAATGAGATTCCACCAAGAACCTTACTCACTTTGATTTAAATGATTGTTTACAGAGGCTGTCTAAGGTAATTGTTGATCAACACACCTTTTCAGCAAAGTCCACCAGCTTTCTGATGGGGCCAACACAACATCATACACTTCATCCACCAGCCATAAAATGAAGCATTGGTACAAAGTAAAATCATTCTTGCGATGTGAGGTACTTAACTGGAAATGGCATTGATGCCTTGGATCCATATGTATTGAGGTTACTGAAATAAAAGAAGATGCTTCTTACTTTTTTGTGCATTTTCGATTACAATAGGAAGAGTGGAGCACCACAGATACATACAAAAATTTCCAGTTGGAAGTATATTTTTGCCCTAAAGTTCAGCACTTTTGATGCCTTCTTCCAATATTTCACTGACATTTTGTCTGTTAGTCCTTCTGTGAACAAATCAACAGCATATTTTCAAATAAGGTGAGAAAGATATAGAATAAAGAAATGTGTGATGAAAAATTCTTATCCCTCTTGAAAACCTTGAAGTAGTTGATGTTTGAGTAAGACCCTCAAGACTTTCAAACATGAATATCACTGGGGAAAGTGGTGGACAGAACCATTCAGCTAGTGAAAATCTCACTACAGACTGGCAGATGTGGTATTGTGGGATTTTCCTTGACAATAAAAATCTTTGCATGGGATGCTTTCTGCAAGATTGTTAGATACTTGATGATGGTTTGAACTTGAAGATTGTTAGAGTGGATAAAATTGTCACAGGCAATGCCTCACATGTTCATGTTATTGTGGCAGAGAAAAAATAAATTTTATCATCACAAAGATTTCTTTGGTAAGAAATATATTTTGCCCTTCCACTTAATTGTTTTTTGGCTGATTCTTCCTTGTCTGTTTCTTCTCATCCGTTTCTTCTCTCCTAACAGGGTTTGGCATGAACTCTTATGAAGCAGTTATAAAACATATGTCATTTGTACTTTTATTGTTGGATTCAAAAACCTTGAACAAGATAGAGAACATTGTGTCAATAGATCCATCAAACCCCCTTCTTCAGAGACTGTTAATCAAGACAGTCCTAAAAGGGAGAGCTTTACATCACAAAATTACTTAATAGACCCACTTTGATAGGCTCAGCAAGTTGTTTTTGACTGTATTAAAGAGACGGTGTTGAGTTGTATGGGGCAAAGTGGGTGTCAAAATAGTGTAAATTCCTTGCTCATTCAACTACCTCTGTGAATGTTTGGATCTCATCATGAGAAAACTTGAGAATAAAGGTATCTAAGTTTTTGTACTATCTGTTATGAAGCCCCTTATTCAAAGAGACTGACAACCAAGGCAGTCCAGTGAATGAGTACTCTACTTTAGTGCTTTCCTTTGTTAGGGCTGATAATGATGGTGTTAGCTGCTGTTGATGGAGACAAATCCTGAATGAGGCCTTGAATTTGTCCACTAAGTGCATCTTACTATCTTGCAATACAAACTTATCACACTTTTTTAGATAGTTGAATTATTTCTGACTAAAAATAAACAACATCAAACTTGCATTTCATTTTAGTCATAGATTGCTCAATTGAATTTGAAAAAATTTTACTAAAAATTTAGTATTGTTAATGAAGGCTGCTAATTGTACATCAACCTACAGACCAGTAAATTGTGGGATTGTCTGCAGGGAGTCTATAATTAATGAAAATTACTACCACTCACTTTTGAATAAGTGACATGTCATCAAATAATCAAAGAGTCAATATTCAATCAATTGAGATCTCAATATTACTGTATCTGTTGTCTGTCCTGCTTCCAACTTGTCTATCCTTTTTGCAATGGGATGTCAATCAAGTTTTTCAATCTTCAGTTTGCACAGGTTGCATAAAGTGAGAAATTGTAAGAATTCACACAACTGCCATCAATTCAACAGATCTGATCTCCACTTTGTTTTCCAATTGTTTGGTATGCTTTTCACTTTTACTTATTTAGTATTCAATGTGTTAATATTTTTGTAGCTCTAATGTCATAGTAGCTGTATTTGTTATTATTGTTGTTCTTTGAGCAATTTTAGTCCTGTTGCTCTTGCCAAGTGTCTGCCAATGTCATTTCCTATGATTTTTTCTGATCTTTTCCTGTTGCCATCACCAATGGGCAGGGATGGCTGATACCATTTCTGCCTTATAATCAATGTCATTGTTTTTATGGCATTTCCTAGGAACAGTGTTGGCTGAGACTGCTTCTGATTTTATTGATGTTGTTGTGTCTGTTGTTTTAACAATTTAAGTACTATTGTCATTTAGTGCGGGCAAGGATGGGAGATGCACTGCTATTATTTTTGTCAATAATGTTGCATTTGTTGTTTTACCATGTTTTTGGTGGTGTTGTTGGCATTTTGAATTTTTACAATTTTTCTCCTGTTGTTATTGACAGGGGGTGGGGACCGGTGATGTTGATGTTGTTGCCACTGTTGTTTCACATTTTTAGTCCTGTAACCATTGCCAGGGGTTGGGGATTCCTGACACCACTTCTGCTTGTGTTGATGTCATTATGTTTGCAGATTTACCAATTTAAGTCACATTGCTATTACCAGGGGCAGAAATGACTAACACTGCTTTTGATTATATTGATTCAGTTGCATCTATTATATTATTATGCATTTGTTAATGTCATTACATCTGTTGTTGAACGTTTGCCGCCCCATCAAAAATGAAATAGTTGGTATATGACCCTTTTGAATCAAACTCATCGAAATTTCTGCTAAAATATTTTATGATGAATTCCATTCCCTTCTTCCTGCCATCCACTTTATGACCCATACAGTCACAAATTGATACAGCCACTGGTACCTCCTTTCCACACATTGTCAACATATTCACAAGAGTTATTTGCTTAATGGTTGCTCAATTGCCAATCTAACTGAGCCCAAATATTGCAGCATTGGTCAAGAGAGACTATTCTTCTTGTAAGTATTTTTGAAGTTATTATCCAAAAGTTTGAAAAAAAATGAAAAATATTTACAGAAAATAATTTTTTAAGTAAAAATAAAACAAACATACCTCCTATTTTAATCCTGACAGGTATCTTAAAATACTTTCCCACCAGCTTTGCCTGCTGAAGCATCTTCTTAAACTAGTTCAACTCTGCAACCCTGTCTGGAATGCAGAACTTGAACCATACAATTGACAAATATCAACTGATGCTGTCTGCTCAAACCCCACTTGAATGCACATTTGATTGATGTCCACTACTTGGTCTGTAGATTGCTTTTTGCAAGAATATTGATGAGACAATTCTGCAGGCTGTAGACTGTTGAATGACATCCACTGATTCTACAACATTGTTTAAGACCCATTTCCTAGAGTCAGCCTTGCCCTTACCATTTTGGAATAGCAACATGTATGATTTGAGTGCCTTAAGAGAGATTTTCCCTTTATGTGCTTGGACACCTGGCCCTTTCACTCTTTGTACATGAGAGAGCATACGAGTTGCATGAGCATGTGAGAAAATAGTATCACATCACATACATTTCATTTTTTTGGATTTTTGGTTGGAATTTGGATTATCTTTGGACATTCCCATATATTTTTGATCAGAAGTTTGTCATCAATACTAACTGTTTCAATCCAGGGTGATGTTGCAATGGATGTTAGGGTGAAGGTGACTGGTGATGCAGGAATGGGGGGTAGGTCTGATGCCATAGATACATGGTCTCTTGTGGACAGGGAGGGATATGCATGACTGCATGCATCCCAAACCCCTATGAGAGTTGGATGGTCTGTTGTTGTCTGTTTTGTTGATGATTGATGGTTTACATGTGATTACAGATAAGGTCATTGCCACGCCATCACTCCCTCTTGCACTGCTTTGATGTGGCAGTTGGAGGCAGCCTGGCATTTCATCAGAAGCACCATTTTTAGACATAGTCAGTTGTTTGTTATTGTGCCGAGTTTTTGTCTTTGTTGCTATCTAATTGGGGGAGGGATGTTGCAGGTCACCCCAATTTTTTTATGAGCTTGAATTTTGTGAAAAACTGAAAAATGAAACAAAAATGGGATCACAAGGGGAACAAAGGGGAGATGAGGTGAGGTGAGAGCATACTTGCACATGCAACACATTTGCAAAGCAATCTTTGGTGTCAAAGATTGCTTTGCAATAATTTTTTAACTTTGGAATTGACAGGTAAAAATTCTGGATTTACAATTACATTTTTTTCAAAGGAATCAAACAAAACTTCATTTCCAGAAGTTTGCTTGCAATCAAAAAGATTTTTGCCTTTGTGAAGGTATGTCTGGCTGTTATCCACCACATGTCATGGGCTTGACAGGTGAATGTCAAGTCTGGGTTGGCCCAATTGTCCCAAAATGACAAAATTTTTTGAGAATTGTTGACATTTTGGCGTTTTGCCAACATTTTAACAACATTTCAATGACATTATTCACTAAGAATAGAACACACAAATTATAAAATTTTTTGAATGGAATTTGTTTCAGGCCTACAACATTGGGGTGTTTTTTAGACTTACACTGTTTTTATTGATATCCAGTAAGCAAAATGTGTTATAACTATAAACACATAAGTCGAATTTGAAAAATTTGGCATAGATTCAACAAAACACAAAGCTTTCAATTAAAGAATCAAGTAGCTTCAAATTTCAATTGTGTTCTTGGATTGGTTAACACTTATACTTTAATTGGTAAGGTAAAATGACACTCTCAGACACATCTGACAGGCAACATCACTGTTGGAGTTCCTGTAACTGGATTCTTCATTGTAGTTTTATTGAAGCTGTATTGTCCCCAACACATGAACAAGAGTTTTCCAAAATAGAAAACACAACTTTTCAAAGAAAGCTAGGAACAACAGGAAGAAGGAGGACATCAGATCAGAAATAGCTTTCAATCAAGTGGAAACGATTTTACTTTCTTCATTTTCTTCCAACTTCTCTCAGCACTTCCAATCCCAAGTATTTTTGAGGTGTCATGACATAAAAGACAATCAAGGATACTTTTCTCTGGGATTGAGTAGAATTTGTGCCATTGGTAGACAGGAAAAAAGAGATCAGATGCAATCATCCAGATGTATATTTCTTTGAAACCATCTACTTTATTTTTGAATTCATCTGTGAGAGGAAAGAAATGTTGGAAACATGGTTAAAAATAAAATGGACCACAATCATACAATATACCATTCTCCTTCCAAAACTGATGAATTAAATTTGCTTGTAACTGCACTAGCTTGTACCCAACTACAGCAAAAGGGATGTATAGCTTTGTGATTTGTCTCTTGGTTGCTTCGCTGTCTTCAGTTGATATATTACCCTTTAAATGATTCAAGATTACTGGGTGCAGAGATAGAAGATATCCAACTCAAGCTTAGTCAAGCAGGATCTTGTCTCTATGATCACATGACAAGAATGCAGAGTGCAAATTTCGCCCCTTTATTGACATCAATTATTAACTTGTTGGAGGTTTGAAAGTCATCCTATTCATCCTCTTCAGTGACAGATGTTTCATCCTCTTTAACGGATTCTTCATCACTGGTGTACTTGTTGTCTATTTCATCTTCATTGATCTTGGCACATATTTTTTGGGACGAAAATAACCCCAATCTCATAGATGGTGTCATCAGACATGATGAATCAATAGTTGGAAGCAATAGCTGCATAAGCAAGTTCATTCTTTGGCATTTGCTTTTGAAGAACATGGTTGAATACATAGCATTTCAACTTGACCATTGCAGGGGCATAGCAATCAGCAAGACACAAAATCTACATGACTGGGTAAAAGGTATGGGCAACTTAGAATAGGAAATTCCATACCAGCTCATTTGACAAGACCATAGCAAGTTTTTGATACCACTTGCAGGAAAGAAATTCTACAGATGCAATCACTGACTGAAGAATAGGCTTCAAATGGACAAGCCAGGGGCATACAATGATATCATTAGCAATGCAGCACTCAGATGGCTCAATAAAGCCAAGGTATTTGCTTGAGTCTTGCATGTTGGAGGTTTCTTGGACAAAGAATATTCATAATGGCAAGATGAACTAAAGACATTCATAATCTGTAATAAAAGAGAAAGTTAAGTATAAATAAAATAGATTCAAATGATGAATCAATCAAACACACAAGTATATTACTATAAAAGTGAATTTCTTCATCAATTTAAGAGAATCTTATTGGAAAGTGGCTTCCAGGAAAAAAGACGCAACAAGCTCAGTACAATGTACAATACTGCACTTAACTTGGTTGCAATGACCTCTCCCTTCTTCTGTACAATAGATGGACCATAAAAAGCAATCATCTCAGCTCACCTGTTTGATCAAACTCAAGCCCTTTGATACAAATTAGCAAGCATCTTTGTTCTGCCCATATGCCATTAAATTATAACAATCAACAACATCACATAAGGCTTAGGGGCTGTATGCACTTGCTGTCATGACATTTATCATTGGTCTCTTGTCAATTGTTGCATTATCCCCATAGATGGCGAGATCAAGTAGACTTGCATCTCTCTGGATTTCATTCCTGACTTAGGCCATGGAAGTATTGTAGCTGATGTCAAGAAGAACACCAGAAGTAGCATCTAAAGATGGAGTGAATAATGTGATGGGAATAAACTTCACAGCACAGATTGTTGCCCCAAACTTGAGATCCTTCATTACGCAAAGAGTAAGGAAGTTGCTATGAATGAAGCCTGCAATGGCAAAATTGAGTATTGATGAGGTCTTGGGATTAGGGCTATTAACATTGATTGACAGTGAATGTGGTTTGGATAAAATCGTTCTGAATTGTAGAAATAGTGCTTGCAGTAACAGAAATAATGCAAGGGGGTTTATCTACATTGATTGACTCAACCTGCAAGTATGTGGTCTTCTGGATCTAGGTTTTCTTTGGGGTGGGGAGAATCTCCATGACTCACTCTTGACAAGTGGCAGTTTTTGCAACTCTCTGAGCCTGTCAATAAAAATTTATCAGAAGTTGTTAGCTTCATCACAAATAAATGAATTGAATACACAACTCATATTCTCAGAAAATGTTAGTCTGTCTTATAAACATGTCATACTCATAAAACTCCTTATATAGTTGATGATAAATTGCTGGGATGTTGGCCATACAGAACTTGATGTTTTACCCCTTCTCCTTCAGCACATGATGGATGACTTTTGATGCACTGTTGCCTGAAAATTGTTGGCTGTAATGTTTGCAGGTCAAGACAGTCCCCTTCTCACTCGTGTTGCAATCCCAAACCTTTGTAATCAAAAAAATGATACAACAGAGTTGACTGGTTTACTGGTGTTGGCGAGCAGGGCAAGGGGAGTGTCATCATTGTCAACAGTGCTGCAGTTAGAAGTTTCAAGTGGCAGTTGAGGGGAGAGACCATATGGATTGGTAGTCATTTTCAATGGTAGTGGTTATGAGTTATGCTGGATCCGGTTGTAGTTGGGACATGACAAAGAGGTGGAAACAAAATTGTGTTTGCTGTCGTGGTTGCTGGGCACAAATATTATTCATAGTGCTGAATTTGTCACCTTTATTTTATGATTGTGTGAATGACATATGGATCATTTGGGTTCAACATTTGGTGGGACTTGGCTGGATGAGGGGTATAATCATGAATTAGAAATTTTACCAAAACGTTAACAAAATTGAATATCAAAATGTTTTTGAGGTTACCAAATAATTAGCAGGAAAATACATTCCTGAAGGTAAGACCATGGCGAAATCACAGTAAAGTGCAACCTTGCACAATTACAGTCCACAAACACCAATGACTACTCCCTCAAGAAAGAAATAATATCATAGGCATTGCTGTCAAAGCAAATACTATCATCAAATCCTCCAAAATATCAATTGAATAGGAGTTGACAATTGTCTCTGGCATCATTGCAAACACAAACAAGGGCATAAACTCAACACCAATCAATATTAAAAAGGAGTGGAAGTTGTTGCAGGTATAGTTGTGAATGCCTACTCTTGCATCCACTCCCCCTCAATGTTGATCAGTGCAGAGTTGGACAATATTGTTGTTATTGTTATAAATGCTCATTATACCCCATTGTAACATGAGCATGTTTGCACATCCATAGAGGGAACAACTGTGAACTTACTGGGGGGGGTGGTAATCATTGGAATGGTTAAGGAAATGTGTGAATTTCATAAATGTGGGAGGGCAGACAGGATTATACTGAGTGTAACATGCCCCTTAGAATAATGTTGAGAAAATGCTAGGTTTGGGTGCTGTAGGCAAGTCACAAAAATGTAAATCATAAATTTAGGTTTGAAGGAAGATATTTTTCAAATAAGAAATGTACAAATGAACTAAATAGAAAAGAGGCATTTTAAACTCTGGAGTTAATAGGGGTGGCTTTATTGAGAAGACAGAGCAGGAAATCAATATAAATTACATTTAATGGAATTAATATTATTTAAAGCCCAAACATTTCCCAAGATTGTAACCTAAAATGACATTTTTTGCCGTGCAAAACTCTTGTACACATTTCTAACCAATTCTATAACCATCATTGTCTGAAATCATACCTATATGAAACTATTGCAACATTAATCATGATTCTAAGAGCATCAACATTGGCAATGTACCCTCCCTCCAATTCAAGATATCAAATACCTTCATATTACAATATGATTTAAACTGATTGGGATTCCCTACTAATTTGGATGCACTTTATCATCAGGCCATTTTTGAAATGTGCATCTTGATAGTTTCAACATGAGTGGAAAAATCATATGTGAAGTCTCAATACTGTAGTGGATCTCATCAACAACCATACTAGAATTGGACATTTGATCCAATGAAGATGACAATAACTTAAAAATTGATTCATTGCTGTCATGATTGTTTCAAAAATTTCCGCCATGACTTCAATCCCAAATTTCACCACTCCTATGTAAGAACCAAAAACCAATATTAGCACATTTTCCAACAAACGTTCAATCAGGCAATTTCTATTTACTAGAGATTATGTTCTCTCTCAGTGATTTCAAACATTTTGTCATACCTCTTGACTCTGGTTTTGATGATACCATTTTTGGTTCTACAACACATGTTTTTGATATATTGCCATAATCTTGTGAGAGGGAAAACAAGAAATTTGAAGAGTTAGTGAATGTTTTTGAGTAAATTTGGATAATATTTTCAAATGAACCACCACAGAGATGAACATCATTTACTAGAGCATTTCTCATCTAAATGAAAGCTCCATATTTAGTACCCTCTAAACCCATCTTAAAAGCAATTCCTGTAATTTTATTTAGTTGTTCCAAACGTGTTCTAGAAGGACTAATATTTTTGACAGATTTGGAAACTTGAATATGATTTGAGCTAGAAAATGGCTTTCTGTTGGCAATGAAAGTAATTCTTCAATTACAAAATTGGAGAGATTTTCAAACAAATCATGTACAGCTTCTACTTCAAAATTCACTGTGCTACAAGTTTCAATGACATCACAGGGAACAAAATGAATCATAGAAGTATCTTCAGTTGAAGTTCTATTTCATACATTGAACATTTTTGCATGATGGATAAAAATCTGTCACAACAATTGATAATGAAGATGCCTGTTGCATGTAAAATATCATGTCAACATCATTACATGTTATGTTGAACCTGATAGAGACCTTGAGCTGTTGGGATGGCTTGAGTTTGTGAGAGAGGCTGTTGTTTCATTCTAATTGTTACAAATGGACTAATTTTTGAAGCAATAAATTCATCCTCACAGATCAAAAAGAACCATCATCAAGAACTAATTCAGTTTTTTGAGTTGGTGATTTTCTTTATGCATAGAATCTCTTTTCATATCAAAAATAATGTCATTACCCATTTTGTGTTTTCTTGATTCCTCTCCTTTTCCAAATTGTGCTATCAAAGGAAAAGGTTTTGGATTTCTGAAGCCAATCTTCATATTATAAACCACATATTCTTGCAACTATTCTTGCATGATGTTTTTCTGCTCAACAAAATGACCATATGTATTTTAAATGTGATGTTTTGTAATCCATGCAAATTTCATAATTTCTTTTTCTTTATTCACAATGAAGAGATTATCTAGGTATTTCATAGATGGTGCAAATTCATGTTAGAACTTAGAGATTGGATAAAATCTTTTCCTAATTATGAATACAGCACCAGTCTCAGATTGAGAGCTATATCATCTGACCAGAACCAGCCAAATCTCTTTGGCCAAACATCATTTAACAAATAGTAACTATCATAAAAGAATCTCATTGGAGAGATTCATATGAGCCTTGAAAAAGATTTCAGCTATCGTTTGATGTTATGTTTTTGGGCAAAGGAGGAAGAAACAACACTATTATATCAGTTCCATTAGGAAGGTTGGCTTTGTCATTGCTGTCCTTTTGGTTGGAGCTCATGTTGTTGGATAATAAGGATAATTGAAAATCAATTATGAGGAGAATTTAGAATGAAAAAAGTAGTGGCAGGTGAATGCAGACAATGTATTCACTAAGACAATATGCATGTAAATCACAAATCACTAGGTACTACAAAATTGGAGGTGCAGGTGTTTTTCATTTTGTCCATTAATGCCAGAGATATGGTGTCCCCATTTGATCAGTTGCTTTTGAGAAAATTCAAAAAACAGTTCATTTTGCAATCAACAATCTCTGGCAACAGCTGCAACAACCATTGATGAGAAAATATTATTGTATAATTATTATTACACAGCCCCATCAGTTAAATTACAACCATAAATCTACCTAAATATGATTTTTGATACAATTGGAATTGTTTGTATTTCTGTTGTTGCATGAGCCTATCCCTACCACTTTTATGGCATTAAATTCAATACACAATGAATTACCAATCTTGAAAAAATTAAATAACTAAATGGTTACAAAATTGTTTAATTATTTTTCAGCAACCAAATCAATTCATGAACAAAAGCAAAAAAGTCAAGCATGATTCAATACATCAATATATATATTTTTTAATCCCCTCTTTTTTACACCCTTTTACATTTTTTTCTAATTTCATTTTCACTTTTCTCTTTTGTTTCTTCTCCTACTTCCTTTTCTTAACAATACTCACAGTATCAGCATTATAAACATCCCATGGTTCTGGACATGACATATTCTGCCATTCTATTGCAACATGCTGTCTGTGGTAATTCAATAGCATAGCATCCTTCCAAGAATTCAGCTCAGGTGAATCCATCACTTTTGTTTTTTATACTTTTGCCTTTTTGACAAAGTTCTTCATTTCAAGTGAAAAATTATTTAAGTTGTCTTGCCTTGATATTTCCTTCTCTCTCTTAAAACCATGTTTTATGCAGTTATACTAAACATCTGTACATATCCCAAGT
>JACCDI010812076.1_pt1 | contig 13409 bp, 14 predicted proteins | sample 7442791 | NCBI WGS metagenome assembly JACCDI01 (sample SAMN15323434, study PRJNA562643) | freshwater metagenome | isolation source: river surface water | place: USA:Blue River Watershed | collected 2017-08-15
ACAAAAAAAGCCTCACATTTCTGTGAAGCTTTTCGTAGCCCGTAGGGGAATCGAACCCCTGTTTGAAGAATGAAAATCTCCTGTCCTAACCCCTAGACGAACGGGCCATTTCCGTTTTGCCAATAAATTGGCGTCGTTTGGGACTGCAAAAGTAGTATTAAAACCTTTTTCTGCAAATTTTTTTTGAAAAAAAATGGTTTATATACCTTCACATTTTTCATTCTTAATCATTTTCAAGCACTTAGATTTAATGCTTTACTACAAATCTTGTTCTAAATTGCCCTTTTGATGTATTTAACTCTACGAAATAATGCCCATCAGCGTAAACATCCGTCAGTAAAATATGTGAACTTTTATTAAAAATCTCACTTGAATAAACTAATTCAGCCTTTGAATTATATACTTTAATTGTTTTAGCTTCAAAATTATTAGGCCATTCTACTTGGCATTGCTTGCTAGCCGGATTTGGCTGAATTTTAATTTCATTAATTTTATCATTTTGATCAACACTTAATACGTTCATTATATTGATGGTATCAATGGCTAGCCCTGCATGTGATTGACCCGACATTCGAATCACACTGGCTAAGGTTGCTTTCAATACATCTGACATGAATTGAAAATTCAATGAATCTGAAACATCATTCGCCGTATGGTAATTTTTATTTCTAAAATTTGCCCCATCTGTTAACATCAGTGCTTGATAACCGGCATCCCAAAAAGGTGCATGATCGCTTCTTCTAAGATCTGGTGCTATGCTACCATTCGCAGGTACTTTCACTGACACTACTTTTAAATTTGGAACATACTCAGTCGCTGCATTCTTAAACTCATCTACTAATGCTGATGATTTCACATTGCCTACATTAGTAATGAAATTCCCTTTGAAAGTATCTACTGCTACCTGATTGTATGCCTCAGGGAATAATAAATTAAATCCGGATGGTAGCGTCTGTGAATTATTTCTACTAGAGTAATATCCGATCATCTCGAAATTAAATACCCCTTTTAATTTTTCATATCGTGGTTGTGGCAAGAAATTTTTCACATATTCTCGACTCCCTAACAATCCTAGTTCTTCTAAATCAAATCCGACGAACCTTACTGATCTATTTAATTCTATTGCACTTAAAATTCTACTCGCTTCTAGCATTGCTACTACAGCTGAAAGATTATCATCAGCACCCGGACCGTTAGAAACACAATCGAAATGTGCATCAACAATTACATATTCATTCTCTCTTCCCCCACCCGATTTTAAACCTTCGATATTTTTTGCAGCATAAGCTCCATATTGAAATACCTGTTCGCGAATTTGACATCCGTCTTTATTAAAACGACTGAGTAGCGTATCTTTTATTTGAGCTAAGCGTTGAGGTGCAGCAGAGAAATGACGAGTACCTTCTAAACTGTCCATATCATTTTTCATTCTGTTGGTATCAACCATTGCCAAAATCTCTTGAATTGATTGGGTTTTGTGGTCATCGGCATAAACACTAACTTCTAAAACTCCTGCAAGTAAAAGCGTGTCCCAGCGCCAATAAATTTGTTTTTGAGAACCAGACATTTGAGATTTGCCGATATCACCAAATGCTTGAGATGTATTGAAAAATATACGGCTGCCACCCTCGGCTTCAACAACCATAAAGACTTCCATCGTATCGTTTTCGGCATCGAATAAATCGTAGGTAGCAATTACTAGACTATCGTTGTAATATAAATTCAAATTACTCACAATAGGCCTCGCATTTTGAGCGTATATATTATTTGAAAGGATGATGCAAAACAAAAAAAGTAATTTCTTCATTATTGAATGGTTAAGAAATACAATTTAATCAATTTTTAGCGCTTATAAAAAACTATATTTGTGTATGAAAACAACGCCCAGAATTGCGATCAACGGATTTGGAAGAATCGGTAGAGTAAGTCTAAGAATCATGTTAAAAAAAGGCTTGAACATTGTAGCCATTAACGATTTGACCGATACTGCTACCCTTGCTCATTTATTGAAATACGATTCAATTCATAGATCTTTTGAAGGCACCATTTCTCACACACCCAATAGCTTAATTGTAAATGGCAAAGAGATTTTATGTTTTCAAGAGAAAGACCCTTCAAATTTGCCATGGGAGAAATTAGGTATTGATGTGGTGATTGAATCTACTGGTAAATTTACTAGCAGCGAAAAAGCTAATACACATATTTTAGCTGGTGCTAAAAAGGTGATTATCTCTGCCCCTGCTAGCGATAAAGAAACTCCAACTATTGTGCTAGGCGTAAACGATTATGTTTTAGAGAAAGAATCAAAAATAATTTCTAACGCTTCTTGCACCACTAACAACGTAGCACCAATGGTTAAGGTGCTCGACGAATTAGGTGGTATAGAAGACGGATATATTACGACCGTTCACTCTTATACTGGTGATCAAAATTTACACGATGCACCTCATAGAGATTTGCGTAGAGCTAGAGCCGCTGCGGTGTCTATGATACCCACTAGTACTGGTGCTGCGAAAGCAATCACTAGTATCTTCCCTCATTTAGAAGGTAAGTTAGGCGGCGCAGGTATTCGTGTGCCTGTACCCAATGGATCTTTAACAGATTTCACTTGTTTGTTGAAGAAGGATGTGAGCGTTGCAGAAATTAATGCTGCTTTCAAACACGCCTCAGAAAATTCATTAAAAGGTATTTTACAATATACAGAAGACCCTATAGTATCTATTGACATTCAAGAGAATTCGCACTCATGTATTTTCGATGCTCAACTGACCTCTATTGTAGGTCGATTGGTTAAGGTAGTCGGATGGTACGATAATGAATGGGGGTACTCGAGTCGGTTGGCGGAGCTAGTGGAGAGAGTTTAAGGAGGCAAAGAGTTTCCACGCAGAGATCGCAGAGCAATGCAAAGAACGTAGAGTTCATTTAAATAAAATTAACTCTGCGAGCTCTGCGTGTACTCTTGCGTACTCTGCGTGGAATATTTACCTTTGCCCTAAATTATAAAACTATGATGACCATCGATTCTATTAATTTCTCTGGCAAGCGTGCCCTTATTCGTGTTGACTTTAATGTACCTTTGAATAGTGCATTTGAGATTACCGATGATACTAGAATGCAAGCAGCAATACCTACAATAAAAAAGATATTAAATGACGGTGGATCAATAGTTTTGATGTCTCACTTAGGTAGACCCAAAGAAGGCCCTGCGGAGAAATATTCTCTTAAACATTTAGTGAATCATTTAGCCTCTCTGACTTCAGCGACTATTCATTTTGCTGATGATTGTATCTCTGATGAAGCTTTCAATAAATCAAGCAATTTAAAAGCTGGTGAAATTTTATTGTTGGAGAACTTAAGATTTTACAAAGAAGAAGAAAAAGGTGATCTTTCATTTGCTGAAAAGTTAAGTAAGCATGGTGATGTATATGTGAACGATGCTTTTGGTACTGCACACAGAGCTCATGCTTCAACAACAATCGTTGCTCAGTTTTTTGCAAATGCAAAAGTATTCGGATACGTAATGGCGAATGAATTGAAGAATGCTGAGAAAGTAATGAACAGTGCTGAACGCCCATTTGTTGCCATCATGGGTGGAGCTAAAGTCTCTGATAAAATATTATTGATTGAAAAATTATTAGAGAAAGTAAACGCTATCATCATTGGTGGTGGTATGGCTTATACCTTTGCAAAAGCAATGGGAGGCAACATTGGTTCATCTTTGTGCGAAGACGATAAATTAGATTTAGCATTGAGCTTAATTGAAAAGGCTAAAGCTAAAGGAGTACAATTAGCATTGCCTGTAGACTCTATCATAGCTGATGCATTTAACAATGATGCAAACATCCGTACAGCTAATAATGACAATATACCTGAAGGTTGGATGGGCTTAGATATAGCACAAAAAAGTATTGAAAATTTCAAAACAATTATTGCTAGTTCGAAGACTATTTTATGGAACGGACCAATGGGTGTATTTGAAATGAGTAATTTCGAAAGAGGTACTAAAGAAATCGCATTAGCAGTTGTGGAAGCAACTAAGAACGGTGCATTTTCTTTAATTGGTGGTGGCGATTCTGCTGCTGCTGTAGCGAAGTTTAACTTATCAGATGATGTTTCGTATGTATCTACTGGTGGTGGCGCTTTGCTAGAATATATGGAAGGTAAAATTTTACCTGGAGTTGCAGCTATTTCTGGTAACTAGTAACTAGTGACTGGTAACTAGTAGTGGATCTTCAAAACGACTCTGCGGTTGATAGATTGATTGTTTGGTATAGGAGTGCCAAGCGAATCTCTGTTTGCTACTACGGGCTTAGTATCAGCATAACCTGAAGCTTTTAATCTGCGAGGTTCGATGCCTCTCTCTACTAAATATCGAACAACGTTTGAGGCGCGTGCTACTGATAATTCCCAATTAGAAGGAAAACTTTCATTAGAAATGGGATTATCATCTGTATGACCCTCGACATCTATGTTAAACTCTGTTCCTTTTACATTTTTTATAATGGTAAAAATCTTGTCGACAATTTCTTTTCCTTCGGGTAAAAGAGTTGCTTCACCTGAATTATAAAATGAGGTACTGAGAAATCTCATATTGATACCATTTTCATCTTTCAAAATTTCAAGCTTGTTGTCTTTCACTTCTTTCATCAACATGGAGTCTAGTTGATTTTTTATATCTGCTAAAGGAGTGTTAGCAACTTTCTTTTTCATTTTGGTGCTATAACTTGTCTTTATAGTCTCCCAAACGTTTTGATCGATTGATGAGGCAGAAAACAATAGAATAAAGAAACATAATAAAAGTGTAATCAAATCAGCATAAGTGATCAGCCAAAGTTCTTCTTGACCTTCACCAAATGCATTCTTGTGTACCTTTTTTTTATTGGATTCTAAACTCATTATTTTATTGGTTTAGTTTCTGTTTCATTTTCTCTAGAAACAAATGACATCAATTGATCTCTTATTACTAATGCTGGTTTATTCTCTTTGATTAATAATAAACCTTCTAAAATAATGATCTCTCTTCGCTGCTGAACTAATGCATTGAATTTTATTTTTCTAGATAATGGTATGAAAAATAAATTGGCTGATGTAACACCGTATAGTGTTCCTATAAGTCCGGTTGAAATACCCGGACCAATATTAGATGGATCATTAAGATTATTTAACATGACAATCATACCTAATACAGTACCCACCATACCAAATGCTGGAGCTGAGTTTGCCATTGCATGAATTACATCTGACATTTGTAAAGATTGATTGTATTCTTTTTCAATGTTCACCTCTCCCATCGCTCTAATATCTTGACTCGAATAATTAGTACTGTATAAATCAAATAGTACTCGTGTATATGGGTCTTTATTATTTTGTGTCATTTCTTGAATAAATGACTTCTTATCGTTTTTAATTCTTTCAGACCAGTTGACAATCATCTCTACATCTTCAGCCATTGTAGAAGCTTTAGTATTCGAATGATTGAACATGTAACGAAAACTTCCTAATGCTTTTAATACAGCTTCTGTAGGGTACATAATAAACATTGCACCTAATACACCACCAAATACGATAAAGAAACCTGCAAAATGTATGAATGGATTTTTCAAGAAGCTCGGCAAGTAATGCTCTAATCTTATATATCCACTTGTATCCATAAGTCCGAGGATAATAAACCCTGTACAAATGGCAAAACCAATAAAACTACCAATAGAGAATCTCATATCTTATTATTTTGAAGAAATTTCCTTTAACTCTTTCGCTGTAGGAATTTTAATTTCTGGATCTATTTTTAATGCTAACATCCAACTTTCTTTTGCAGCTTGCTCATCACCCATCATATACAAAATACTTCCCTTCAATGCATATCCTTCTGCAGTCGGTATAATTTTTATTGATTCATTAGCATAATCTAATGCAGTATTGTAATCATCGATGTATAAAAACTCTTGTGACATGCGAATATATTTCACTGCATTGTTAACAGCCATTTGTGCTTCTCTAGAAATATTTAATACACCATCAATTACATCTTTTTTAAATTTCGGGTCTGTGTTCATATCTAGAACAAACTCTTCGTTACCCTTACCCACTGCATATTCTATGCTAGATGAATTATTTTTGTATTTAATGTTTACAGGATCTTTAGCATTAACTGTTCTTCTTTGCATCTCTGAAATTCTCTGCTGTTCAACTAACTCTTGAGGAGTCATTTGCGTTTGGCAAGAACTTAGAACGATCAAAGCAAATACAATTAAACTATATCTTCGGCCTGTATATAATGTTAAGTCCATATCCAAAATTATTTAATTGCAACAAATTGTTGCCGTTTGTCAAATTAGAGCTTACTAAGTAATATCTTAAATCTACTTGAACGCTCATATTTTTTGTCGCATTAACAGTTATACCTTGACGTACAACTGGTAACCATTCATCTGCTATTAATAAATTCACTGATTGAAATGCTTCCATCCAATACTCGCGAGGCAAATCGTTTTTCTTGAAAAAGCATAACGAATATTGAAACCCAACAGTTGGTATTATTTTACTAAAACTTCTAAATGATGTATCGTTACCTCCCTGAATTAAATTCAATAATGATACTCCACCTGTTATACCATAATATCCTGTTCGTGTAGGAGTAAATGGTTGTCTTAAATGAACTCCTAGTTCTGCAAAACCCGCAAAACTTCCACCTGTAAATGGTTGATTATTTATTAAGTAATTTTTTGTATTATTAAGAATATAACCTCCAGTTATTTGTGTTTGCATACTTCTCGACACATACAATTTCGGATCTGAGTAAACTATTGTAGAGTACAACAATTCTTTAGAGTTTGACTTTAGCAATTGTAAGTTTAACTGATAACCTGTAACATAATCATATGTAAGCTGAGCATATATTACACCTTGAATTGCATATTTCTCTATTACATCAGAAAATGCTTTTTCATTGTTCAATAATCTTTCTAATGAATTTTGTCTAGAAATTTTCAGATTTGAATCAGTACCCGATACAATAGTCAATGCTTTTTGCTTGAATTCTGGTGCAGAAATAATTACAAATCCTGATCTAGCAAAAGCCCCTTCAATTCTACTTCTAATTTGTGATGCTTCACTTTCACTTAATATAAAATCTGGATAATCGAATGATACAATTGAAACTCTTCTGTATAATAAATCTGGTACTTTCAATACATCAACCACCTCTTCCATCAATCTTGTTAGTTCAGTTTGTTTCCTAACCTGCGGATTGCTTCTAACTGATTGAGAGAAGCTATATGATGAAATAAATAAAAATAATATGAATAACTTAACTCTCATTAGGCAATCGTTTTTAAAACTTTTCTTATTGAATCAATAATTTTCTTTTTAGATGCGTCGCGTAATTCTGGACTTATAGTATTCGAGCCATCTAATTCAGATCTGATTAATGTTTGTTCACGAGCAGGTCTCTGTGAAATTACTTTATTTTGAATAGCAGTTGTAGAGCCTGTTAATGCTGCAACTATGGTATCTGTATCTATATCTCTTAATGCTGCTTCTAGTTGAACATCTGTTAAATAAACTAGATTTTTAAAGCCAACAAACTGCTGTTTAATATTATTCGCTAATTCTAAATCCTGCGAAGCGATAGAACCAATTAATTGATCTTGATCTTCATCTTGCATTTGATCTAAAATATCAAGTATAGTCTGCAAGCCATCGAATGCTACATTCTGCATTCCCTTTACTTCTACTGCTTTCTTAGAGAAGTAACCTGCAACCTCCCTATATATTGATGATGATATTAAATCAATCTTACTCATCTTCATAATGATAGAAGATCTTCTATTTATATCCATCATCCCTAAAATATTCTTTGAACGTTTAGAGCTAAGCTGTGCTAATAAGATAGATGACAAATTATCGTCCTCGTCTTTTAACATATGTATTACCTGAGCATCTGTAATTTGATTTAAGAACTCGAAGAGATCTTCATTTTTCTCATGTTCAGTATTTATAGATAATAACTCTTTACTAAAATCTCTAGCCTCTTGGTATTTATCTGTATAAGAATTCAGTTGACTATTATTGATAGCTTGTGATAATTCAGAGTAAACTTTTTCTGATAAATATGGCTTGATGAAGTTTAACAACTTCGGATTTACTGCATTCAATGCATTGGCTGCTCTAAGTTTACCTTCTTCTGGGTTGGTTAACATCCATGCTTCTAACATTGATGCAACATCTTTCGGATTAGAGATTACGCTTGTAATAACATGCTGTCTATTGAATTCGTAGTTGATGATGTCTTCAGTTTGCGGACTCGATTTTATTTCTTCACGAGGGTATACTAAACTTAATTCATCTTCTTTATTTGATTTCTTTTCTTCTTTAGAATCATCATTGCTATTTGAATTATTGTTGTTCTGTTTACTTCTTCTATATAATAAGAATACTACAAATACAATTATTACTAGACAAATGAGTAATATGAATAACAATGCATACAATAAAATATTCTGCTCAGGCTTCTCAGTCTCTGCAGCTTTATTTTCTGTTGGTTGTGAATTATATGTTGGATATTGATTAGGATCGGGTTTAGATTGTGCTGCAACTGGCGCAGGTATTATTTGATTACTTTCTTGAGGTTTTGGGAATACTGCTCTTTTTACTCTAACAATATCACCTTTAGTTTCATCGATTGGAATTATTGAACGAACTAATGATTTTATGAAATCTAAATCCGTGTCATTAAATGTTGTATCTACCAAGACAGATACATCTAAATAATCAACTTCTTCTATACTAAAAATGTAATTTGAATTAGTATCAGTAGGTGTAGTCTCTTCAATACTTTTAGGTAATACTGGCATACCTGGTAAACGACCCATTTTTTTCTTAATGTTGGGTTTGTTACTTGGTTTGATAACTTCGATGCTACCCTGTAATATGTTGATGTCAACGACGAAGGTGCCTGGACTAAAAAATTTTGCTAATTCTTGTTTAACAATAACCTCATAGCTATTTGCCGAGTTTAAAGTCTTCGGATTTTGATTGAAATTAGGCTGATAAGAAAAAGGTTGTGCAGTTGAATTTTGAAAAAACACAAAAGTCAACAATGCACATAAGTATATACTTATTACACTAAATCGGTAATCTTTACGCATTATTATTTAGAATTATATAGTTTAGTTTAACTTATATGCCTAATAGATAGGTCATCTAATATATAAAATAAAGCATTTATTTATATAAAAAAAATACTTTAATAGGGAATTCTTACTAATGCTGTCAATCCTGAATTCTCAACATTCTCAAATGTTATCTGTCCGTTAAGATACTTTACCCTCGACACTAAATTACTGATTCCCAAACCATTACTACTTTCATTTATTTTAATATCTCCCCCAATTCCGTTATCTTCGACACTTAATATCAACTCATTCTTAGATTGAATTAATTGTACTATGATCTCAGTTGCTTTTGAATGTTTCAAGGAATTATTAATTAATTCTTGCAAAACTCTATAAATCATTAGTTCAGTTGTGGGATTGTTAGGTCTGGTTTCTGGTCCTAGTATATTCAATTCGAATTTTAATTTAGGCAAATGCATAAATGGTGAACAAAACTGTCGAGTAGCTACGAACAAACCTTCTCTCAATAATACCTGAGGCATCATTTGATGTGAAATAGCACGAACTTCATTGCAGGCATCATCAAGCATATCATATACCAATGTAGATTTTTCTTGATCTGGTATACTAGGTTTGAGTCCTTCGAAATATAATTTCACTGCTGATAATGAAGCGCCTAAACTATCATGTAAATCTTTTGCAATTCGTGTTCTCTCTTTTTCTTCAGCATCAATGACCGATTGAAATAAAGATTGTTGCTTTTCTCTCAGTTTTTTTTGATATAAAACAACAACTGCAACTATAAAAATAAGTAGAGAGAAAATAACAATTAATGTTATGATTACTCCTATGACTAATTGCTTATCGATCGATTGCATACAAATGAGTAAATAAATAAACAATAGAAAACAAAATTACACGCAATATGTAAGAGAGGTTTATAAAATCTAGCTTCTGGAAAATACTGCCAATAAACCATATAGTGTTGTAATAAAATGAAGATAATTGCCGTACCAGCATAAAAAATATATGTACCAACCGTTATAAACATAGCAGGGTCAGTAAACAATGAACTAGTAGTATTAGAAATTTTATCGTACAATAAAAACAACATCAGAATACTTGCATATGCGTATGATGAACCTGCAAGTATTGGTGATGTTTTAAAGAGTTCGTTCGTACTAATGTAAATTAACCATATAAATAGATATACTATAAAACTATATGCAGTATACATTTTCAACTTATCAGACTTCGCAATTAAAAAGACTAAGTTGATACCCATAGAAACATGTATCAATGTATAAAAACGATCTAAAAAATGATTATTGCCACTAATTCTTCCGACATAAAAAATAAGAAAAGTCCAAGTGTTCATTATTAAACTATAATAAAGATTAAATCGTTGAACACTTGTATGCTTTTTATAGGTTGACAAACCAATCATAAATGACATACCCATTTGCATGGTAGTCACATAAGCCAAAAATTTTAAAATAAATTTTTGAGTAATTGTCATGTATTTAAATCATTTGGTACTACTGTCATTTCTGGCTCACCACCATATCCGTTTTTTATAACACTTAAATCATCTTGAATTTCATAACCTGCTTCTATAGAAGTTTGTGCACTTACAACCACCAGATGAATTTTACCATCTCCATAACCATTGTAAATATTCAATCCGATTGAACCCGACTGATTTAATAAATCTAGAATTTGATCTTTGGGAATAAAAGTAGAATACTGAGAACTAATGTTTAGAGATTTAAATGAATCAACATAAGCTTCTGCTTGTGCGAGGGTAATGTCATTATTTGGCATATATATAATAAATTTAGTTTGCCTAAATATAAATATTATTCTTAATTTGAGTGAAAAATTAATCTATACTATGCTTGTAAATATATTAATTGTAGATGATCACCAATTAATGATCGATGGCATAAAGTCTGCATTAGAAACAGAAGAAAATTTTAAAATAATCGGACATGCAAATAATGGTTTAGAAGCAATTTCCTTATGTGAAAATACTAGAGTTGATTTGATATTGATGGATGTGAGCATGCCTGTGATGAATGGTGAAGAAGCAACCAAAAAAATTTCTCAAAAATACCCTGCAACAAAAATAATTGCAATTACTATGCATGATGATATTCTGCATCTAAATAAAATGATAAAAGCAGGTGCAGTAGGTTATCTTTTAAAGTCCGCAAAAAAAGATGAATTAGTGAAAGCTATTAATCAAGTTTTAAATGGCGAAAAATATTATAGCGCTGATATTAAAATTGTAGATAAAGTTCAAGAAGATTTTGAGACAGAATTTTTAGATCTAAAATTAACTGAAAGAGAGGTTGAAATAATATCATTAATATCTAAAGGAAAATCATCACCAGAAATTGCACAAGAGCTTAAAATATCTACTAGAACTGTTGAGAAACATAGGGCTAATATTATGGATAAAGTTGGGGTTAATAATATAAGTGGCTTATTGCGATACGCATTTGCTCATGGTATCATTTAATCTTCATCTTCCCAACTACTTTGAACATCATCAATTTCTCTTCGTTCTTTCTTAGTAGGTCTGCCAGTGCCTCTATCTCTCTCAAAAACAGGCACTGTAAATACTGAATGAAAACGAGGGGTGTCGTCTTTCGGACTTAGATCTTCGTAGTATAATGCAGCTGATTTTGCATCTAACCTTTTCTCAAGCAGGTCTACAACTTTTACGATTATTTTTCTTTGTAATTTTTGAATATGATAGATATCACCAACTTTAACAATTTGTGATGGTTTAACACTGTTCTGTTCAAGCTTAACTTTGCCAGCTTTACAAGCGTCAGTTGCAATACTCCTGGTTTTATATACTCTTATTGCCCATAAGTATTTGTCGATGCGTATTTTATTTGAATCTGAAGCAGCCATTGGAAATTTTACCTAATAATGTTTATAGTTTAAGGATTCTTTCGTAATATCGAACAAAATTACGCATATGATTACTAAATACAGAGAACTGATAGAAAAAGCATGGGACGATAGAAATATGCTCAGCTATCCGGATGTTATTCAAGCAATTGAATTTATCATCGAAGAATTGGACAAAGGCAGATTAAGAGTTGCAGAACCAATGATGAATCGTTGGCATGTGAACGACTGGATCAAGAAAGCGGTGATATTATATTTCCCGATATCTAAAATGGAAGAAACGAAGGTTGGTCCGTTCGTATTCCACGACAAAATGAAACTAAAAACTGATTATAAAAAAGCTGGAGTTAGAGTAGTGCCACACGGTGTTGCAAGATATGGCGCTTATTTAGCAAGTGGCGTAATTATGATGCCATCTTATGTAAATATTGGAGCATATGTTGATGAAGGTACAATGGTTGATACATGGGCAACAGTTGGTTCATGTGCACAAATAGGTAAGCATGTTCACTTAAGTGGTGGTGTAGGTATTGGAGGTGTTTTAGAACCAGTGCAAGCTGCACCTGTTGTTATTGAAGACGGATGTTTCATAGGCTCAAGATGTATCGTTGTAGAAGGTGTTCGTGTTGAAAAAGAAGCTGTATTAGGTGCAAACGTTGTATTAACAGGTTCTACAAAAATTATAGATGTAACAGGTGATGAACCAGTAGAATATAAAGGAGTGGTACCATCAAGATCAGTTGTTATACCAGGTTCGTACACTAAAAAATACCCTGCTGGCGAGTACCAAGTACCATGTGCTTTGATTATTGGAAAGCGTAAAGAATCAACAGACCTTAAGACTTCATTGAATGATACTTTGAGGGAGTATAATGTAGCTGTTTAATGAGTACTATAGTAGCTAGTAGTTAGTAGCTAGTACAGTATACTAGCTACTAACTACTAGCTACTCAAATACTAAATTTATGCGTATAGGTTTCGATGCCAAACGAGCATTCTCAAATTTCACTGGATTAGGAAATTACAGCCGATCAACACTAAAATTGTTGACTGAGTTGCACCCTGAGCATGAGTATTTTTTATATAACCCGAGAGTACCCGATGAACATCAAATCAAATTTTTAGATTTACCTCATCACGCAAAAGTTCATATTAAAATTCCTCAGTCATTTTTCTTCGAAGTATTTTCATCTACCTGGAGAAGATATGGTATAACTGCAGATTTAGTTCGTGATAAAGTTGATTTATATCACGGCTTAAGTCATGAGATCCCTGTAAACATTCATAAAACAAAGGTTAAAAGTATTGTCACAATACACGATCTTATTTTCAAAGTTTATCCAGATTATTATAAACTCGCTGATCGAAAAA
>JACCDI010680912.1_pt1 | contig 13407 bp, 9 predicted proteins | sample 7442791 | NCBI WGS metagenome assembly JACCDI01 (sample SAMN15323434, study PRJNA562643) | freshwater metagenome | isolation source: river surface water | place: USA:Blue River Watershed | collected 2017-08-15
AATATTTTATTCATCATTTCTGCAGCAACAGATGAGTCAATATATCCTAAATATATATATCTTGTATGTAAAGGAACAGACCATCTCATATTATTAAATTCATTATTTTTTATATTTCTTTGTATATCTAATAATGGTTTTACATCATTTCTATTAATGATTGAACCAATGAAATAATGATGTTTATCACTAAAATTACCACGGATCTTATTTATATTTACAACTAAATTTTGCTTTTTTATAACTTTACTATTTATTCCTTCTTCTTCATTTTTTCTCTCTTCATTTTTTCTCTCTTCAACTCCATTATTTTTTCTCTCTTCATTTTTTCTCTCTTCAACTCCATTATTTTTTCTCTCTTCATTTTCTTTCTTTTCATTTAATCTTTGTTGATTATTTCTTACTTCACTATTCTCTTTTTTTAAATTAAAAGGATTAAACATTTTAATTAAATATATTTACTATATTTAACTAAGATAATTCTAAAATATTTTTAATTATTTTTATATTAATCAAAATCAATAATTAATTTCTTTTGATAATTATCTTTTTCCATTTCTATTTTTTCTATTTTATATAATAAAAATTTCTGACCATTATGATATTTTTCCATTGATATTACACGATAATCATATAAACGCAATAATTGACGTAATATTGTTACTGATTTTTTAGCATCAATATTGTCTAAATATTTATTATGTTTACAATTCATATAATATTCTTTCAATTCAGGAAGAATTACATTTAATTTATCAATTACATTTTTTTCTGTAATCATTTTTCGCGAAAATTGATAATATGAATCTTGAAATCCATTTGGTATAAACAACTTTAAAACATCTTCTACAAACTCTTTACTTGGTATTTTTTTAAATAATTGCTCTTTTTTAATTTGTTGATTTAATTGATCATTATTTGGGTCAATATTATTTTCATTATTCATTTTTTTTTTATTGATTATTTGATATTATCCTATTTTATTTAGATATTTTTTTTTTATTTTTTACATCTTTATTTAAACATTTTTATTTAAAATAAATTACGCGGTTGAGCCAACGTTTTTCCATTTGGTATATAATTTGTTTGAACCGATGATTTTGAATCACTTCTCGTATTTTTCGGTGTTAAATCATTAAAATTATTCATTACACCTCCTTGCGTATTCATAAATTTCTTCTTATCCAATAATCGCTCTTTTGCCACCTCATCTCTACGTGTATTTACTGGATTTCGATCCATATAACGATTGATCTCTTCCTCCTTTTCTGCTATCTTATTTAATGTTTCAAAATTTTGAAAAGCATAATTTTGCGCAAAATCTCCTTGATTATTATTTTGTACTACCCCCGCACATCTTCGTCTTTGACCTATCTCACCATTACGATCATATTGTTGATTCGAATTCATTGGAATACCTAATCCAAGATTTTTATTTACATCATATTGATAATGCATGTTATGTTCAAACATATAATTCGACATCGGTTGATATGCTGTTTGATTATTCATATTTAATGGTACTGATTGAATACTATTCATTGGTTTTCTTATATCATTTGAAAAGTGTGTATTAAAATGACTTTCAAATTGTTTACTATATGATTCTTCTTGATTATACATTTTTTGATCTTTATCCTTTCGAACATCTTGGTTTTCAGAAAAATTCATATAAGATCCATATCCAAACCCATTATTATTACCAAAATTTGTATTGCTTCCATAATCTTCTAATTTTCGAGGATTTCGACTATTTTCAGGTACATTTTGAGAAACTACATTTCGAAATGGATTATGTAACGTCTGAAAACGATTATCCACAATTCGTTGATTATTATTTTCTAACGATTCAAAATTCGATTGAACATTTTGTTGAAACATTTTTAATAAATAGATTCTTCTTATCTTTTACTTCTATTTTTTTTTTCGTTTTTATCCTATTCTTTTTATCACTCCTTTTTTTAGTAAAAATTATATAAAAAAATATGAATAACTCTTATCACTACTCCCTTAATAACGTTTTTCATACCATTTCTAACAAAAATATACACATTCAATCCACTTTACTTTCATCATTAAATGAAAAAATTCTTATTTCACAAAAATATTTACTCAAATATTTACACGACCTCTTCGAATATCATAATATTGATTACTCCATTTACCATAATACTCTCCTTGGATTTCACCTTTTTCAAGGTATTCACATCTTTTATCACCAAATTGAATTAATTATGATGTATCGCAACTTTCAAGATTTATATAAAGAACTTAAAAAAGACGGTTTTATCATCGATTTTGAATCCAAATATTTAATCGTTATTTCTTCCACCTTTTTCGATAAGATTCAAATAAAAGCATTCATTTATCTCTTACATAGTCACGAAAATAATAGATTATATCACCTTTCACCACACTTTGTTTCATCTTCCAAAAATTATAAAGATCTTCTGATCGAAAAAGAATCCTTTCACCTCACTTTCATTCCATTTCAATCTATCTTTCCATGTAAAAAAGTAAATTATGAAGATTTTCAAATATTTATACCCAATCAATACCAAAATATATTAGAATCACTCCAACTTAAACAAGAAAACTACACTTTTGATTCAAATACCATAATACCTAAATTACTCAAACAAAATAATCAAAATCATGAAGAAAATCATCATGAAGAAAAACCTTTTTACTCCTTCCTAACCTCACTTCTTACATCACAATCACCCAAAGAATAATATATCATCTTATTACATTTTTAATTTTATTTGTTAACAAATAAATTATTTATTAACAAATTCATTTATTTTTATAAAAAATATGATTATTGAATCTTTTCAAGTACTTCACGTAAAAATCGTTCACTATAATCTTTTTCTTTATGAATTAAACCTTTATTCTTTACTTGGAACCATTGATATTTATATTTATCTAAATTATTATTTCTTAATAATAAAACATAATCTGTATAAAAATCAGTTGATTCATTACCATACATTAAAGCAATGTTATCAATATTTTTCTTAACTTTATTTAATAAAATAAAATTGATCTTTAATATATGACTTAATATACCGATATCTAAATCATTTCCTTCATATTCATCACTTAATATTTTATATTTTAATGAAGTAAAATCATTTACATTTCGGAAATACTTTGGATCCATATTTTTATATAAATTTACAATATACTCTTTGTGAGCATACGATTTTGAAGAAGATGATGTACTATTCGATTTATTTTCATTTTGTATCATATTGTTTTGAATAGCACCATTTAATTCTAACTTCTTCTCTAATTTTTGGAATAATATATGATGTTTAGAATTTTCCATAAATTCAATCATCTTCTCTTTTAACATTTTTACATTTAATAACTCTACATTATTCATCACACTATTTGAATTATTCTTATATTTAAATTCATTGATTAATAAATCAAATATAGTAAATAAATTCTTACTATTACTTGGATGTAATATTAATATAAATTGATTACCCAATATCTTCGACCAAACCTCAGGTATTTCATTCATATTACTTAATAATCGTGATCGATTCACTAATGTATACTTATTCTTCGGTAATACAACATCTTGTGTTGTAATCATATCAACCAATGGACGACGATCCAAATATAAACCTTCTTTATCCAAAAATATACTTTCCACCTTCTGTATAATTGCCATCGGATCTGTCGTATTCATAATATAATATTTTTGAGGATTTTCAATAACACGCTCCCTATTAATAATACTTGGAATATGATCATTCAATATTTCATTTCGTTTTAATGTAAATCGAATTAACTCTTCAACAATCATCGGAATATAAATATTTAAATTTCGCTTCTTTTGATCTAATAAATTATACTCATTTACATGTAATTTACAATCATTTCTATCCACAACACAATGAGGATCTTCACTACAATCAAATACAATCTCCTTTTTATTCGAATTTGATTTACTACTACTACTACTATTACGATCCTTACTCTTAACACTTCGTAATCCACACGGTATTCTATGATTCGGTAATTCATAAAAATCATAATCAATATTTTGCTTTTGAACAGATATTAACTTTTCAAATATAGGTGCTAAAATACGATCTACATTCATACGTTTTTTATCTATATTTCGTTCATCACTATGTATTACCATCAATAATTCACTCTTTTCTTTACTATGATCTTGTAAATATCGCGATAGTTCAAATCGTAATCGTATATAAGTTTCATCTTCATATTTTCGCTTATTCATAAATATAATTCGCTCATCTACCAAATGAACATTGTCATGAATAAACATATCTATATCACTATAAAACTTCGTACTCAAATTCTTTAATTTACTCTTCTTCTCCTTTAGAACACACTTTTCAACACATATTACACGATTCTTCTCCGTTAATATTCCCACTACATACTTGTCATTGATATCACTTATTGTACCTAATGGTTTTACTGGAATATTTGTATTTTTTACTATTGCTTCTAATAATTGTACTGTTTTATCGAATGATAATAATGAAACTTCACTATAATCTTCAATCATCTTATAATCAAAATTAGGAATATCCACAATTAACTTCGATGGACGCACTGGAACAAATAATTTATTGGTCAATTCAACGCCAAAAACTTTATTCGATTTATCTACATATTGTAACTTCGGTAAATATGAAACATCCAATGTTTTTGAAATCTTTACCGCTGTTAACAACTCCTTTAATGTATCATATAACGATATACCATAATCAATTATAATAGTCTCTTTATTTACATTTTTAACATTATTTGCGACTAGTGAGTCATATACAACTGATTTCCAATCAATACGATGATATGACTTACATCCATCATATGCGATTTCAAATAATTTTGATATTTCTGGAATATTGTTCTCAAATACACATTGAACTTGCGCTTGTTTACCCGTACCTTCCACATAATATATCGGTTCATAATATTGCTTATGTTTTACTAATATGATCGTTTTTCGAACTTTGTCATAAAATTCTGTTACATTTTCACCCAATGGACATAATAAATCATTTTCAAATATAAATAAATTAATACCATGTTCTGATATTATCTTCGGACGTTGTATTAAATCCCATAAATATGTATGATCAATATCCGTATTCTTTGATAATAAGTAATTTTTATAATTTTGTAATGGTGTAATATTTTTATGAGGATCATAAAATACATTTATTAAATTACCACCATATAAACTTCTAAATAATTTATCATCAATCTTATCCACTATATATTGCTTCATATCATCCACTGATCGAGGATTTTCTTGATCACACGAAAATATATTCGTAATTGCCGATAAAAAGGAATTGTGATTTTCATGTTTAATACCACGTCGTAAATAACCTTTCTGAACTCCCAAATATCCCGTTGGAATATTTGAATTTAATACCATTTCCATTCGACCATTTAATATACCAAATCGATTTCGCTCCAACGGTATCGACTTACCTAATACATAAATTACATCTTCATTTCCACCATTATTATTAATATCAATACCTAAACACTTTTGATATGTTTTATATGCTCCATACTTTGGATCATCTTGACGTTTACCAAAACAACACGGTAAACATAATCCTTCCTCCGTTTGATTATCCTGGAAACCCGGATATGGATCCTTGTTTCCACGAATAAAGATTTGATGATCACCAAATGGACATACACCCGTTATACATACACCACCACTACCCGCGGTTTTACGTTTTCTTACCAACTTTTGATCAATATCTGCCATTGGAATCGGAATGCGACAATAAGGACACCAAACTTCAGGACATATATACCAATTCGGTTTATCCGGATCTGATCCATACTTAATCGCATAAGTATATGAACTTCGCTTAATTTCCATATTACTATCTTTTGCTAATCCATCATCTGGATTATATGCTAATACAACCGGTTGACGGACCTTTTGACAAGATTTACTATATTTTGTATACTTTTCATATTTTACCTTTCCTTTCAATCGCTCTCTCTTGTCATAAAATAACTTCTTGTCATGACGCTGTAATCGACGAATAAAATACTTCGCATCGTTACAGAAATCTTCACATGTATCCAACTCTAATATAGCATCATCACACGATAATTGTACATCCGTACTAATCTCTTCATTCCCCGCTAATAAACGATTTCCAACCGTTAATTGTACTGATGATGATCCACTATTTAAAGCACACGATTTTGATTCACTTTTATCCTTTTCTTCAACACCTTCGTCTTCCATCATACCTGTATCTAATAATGCTTGATCACCCATATCAATATCTAAATCTAAATCTTCAAATGTAAAATCTTGTTTAATCTCCGTTAAACCTTCAAATAATGTTGTACTATTTAAACTCTTTTCCGTATTTCGCGAAAATAATAATCGCTTAAACGTAGGATTACTCTTTAACTCATTACGATTTAAATATAATGATAAAAATAACGTGATAAATCGATAGGTATCATATATATGTCTCATATTTCGTACACCACGAATATTTATACTATTCTTTGTAATTTGAATGACAAAACCTAACTTATTTGTACTATCCGATGATGATGATTGAATATGACTATATTTCTTTTTATATTCCACAATATATTTTTTACACTCTTCCGTACTTTTACCAAACTCTTTTTCTAAAAATTTAATAATTAATCCATCCTTAATACCCTTATTTTTTAAATTATCAATCTTCTCCATAATTTCATCCAAATTCGCAAATCCACTCACACGATTATATCTTAATTGTATACTATTTAAACCTAATGATTTATTCGGATTTATCGATAAAAAGTTTGGAAATAATTTACAAAATTCATACAAATCCTTTAAATCTATATTTTCACCACCACTATATTCTATAAAATAATTCATATACGCAATCACACAATTGTCACTTAACTTTAAACCACCATTCTTATCCAATTCTGAATAGGGTGCTGCTATTTTACGATCTATATCTACTGAACGACTTATACGATAATCTAATATATTACGATTTATATCATCCACAAAATCTTTACAATTCATTATACACTCATTTATATCACCAAATGATGCTTTGTTTTCTGATTTAAACGCAACACTTAAGTTAATACGTCCATATTTATATAAATATAATGTACTAAATAAAGGTGAATTTGAAGGATTCATATCTTTAATATAACGCTTTACTTGTAATCCATTAAACTTTTTTACTGGAACTTGCGGATTTGTCCATTGTGATAATAATAATTGTTTATTAATTAAATTTTGATCAACCGCCGATTTACTAATTAAAACAAATGGATTTTGAAATCCATAATCATTATATTTTATAAATGGAGTCTTCTTACCTATCTTTCGCGTACGCAAATATTCAAAAATTTGATATAAATCAATAAATTCATAATTTGTAATATTGCTTGTATTCATATTTTTTATCATATTCTTTTTACCATTTATCTTCTCTAAAATTTTATTTTGTAAACTTTTACTAACACTTCCACTATTGTTTACACTATTACTATTTACACTATTTTTTGAATCACTACTTTGCGCTTTCATTTTCATAATTTTTACTTTATTACCACCTGTCATCATATCATTCATTACATTACCATCCACTCCATTTACATTTAATATAAAATTATTAAAATAACATGATTGAAAACGAGACTTATCAAATTCATAATGAAATAAATTATCAATTACAAAATCATGATTTACCATATCATCTTTAATTAAAAGATATTTACTTGACATTTCTTTTAATTGAATATCATAAATAGCAACAGGAAAATAATTTTTTAAATATTTTGATATAATTGCCGACTTTTCATATTTTTTTGTTTTCATTAATTGTTGATATTCATCATAAGCATCACTTAAATATAAATGTAAAGCATTATCTTTTGTTTTTATATTTTTTAATAAATCATATAATAATGTATAATTATCTGAACTTTCTATCATACGCTTGTTTTTATCTCTTATATTATTTATACTATTTTCATTATACATATCATATTGATACTCACGTGTTAACTCAAATGATACATCCATATGAGGTACCATATTTTCATATTTATAACCAAATATATGCGATTTATCTTTTTCATCCTTTACCCAAATTTCCATATTTTGAGGTAAGATATACCAATCATCTTCGTGTTGACTACAATGAATAAAAATCTTTTGTTTTACTTCATTTAATGAATCATCATACATTATACGTGATTGAACAAATTTAATCTTCTTCTTCTCTTGCTTTACGATTTTAATCCAATAATTCAATTCACTCTTAAATTGATCTTTCAAAATCTTTAACTCATTTGAATGAATCGATTCTCGGTTTTCTAACTTTTTTAAAATAACTTCCACATTATCTTTTACTATTCCAACAAAAATATATACTATATTTCTGCTTTTATCAAATTTAGATACATATTCCACAGAAAAATATGGATCCTCAAAATATAAATCACACATTTATTTTTTATTAAAAATATAGATTCTATTATTTTATAACAAATTTTTTAATAAATTATTATTTATTCATATTTTTTACTCTAAAAAAAAGTAAAAAGTAAAAAGAGAAAAAGAAAACTAAAAAGAGAAATTTAAAAAGTAAAAGTATAAAAGTATATTTTTTTATATAAAAAATTTTATTTTATTTATTATATAAAGGACTATCACTTACAGTGATACCACAATAAGGTTTAGGACTTTTACTATAATCTTCTTTTTTATAAATTCCTAAAGCAAGCGCTTCTTGTAATAATACACGGAAATTATTCCAAAATTCCGGTTCATGACCAACCGATAAAGTCATAATATGTGCTAATTCATGAATTGCTACAAAACGTATTACATTTTCATCTACAAATGATTGATTTTCATCCTTTTGTCTTAAACAAAAGATGATCTTTTCACCTTTGTTTACAGAATAGGACGTATATTTATTACTCGCACCCGACTCACTTATATTATTTGGATTAAACTTTTTTACTAAACGTTTTACCGCTTCACGAATTGATAACTTGTCATTTGAACCTTTGTCATTATCCGACTCTTCTTTGTAATCATCTCCTTCTACATACTTTTTATTCATATGCTCCGTTAAATTTAATAATGCCGTTTTTGTTCTTGATAAAATATTTGCTGCTTCTTCTTTGTTTGGAGCATTGCGAACTAAATAATCTTCACCATCAATACTTGATTTTACATAAGTAACTTCATTTGTTAAATGTTCAATATTTGTATAACATACTAAAATAATACCTACAATAACAATTAAACCAATTAATGAATTCACATCAAACATTTGAAAATATGATAAAATAAAAATACTATTTTATAATAACATTAATTTTTTCTTTGATAAAATTATAATATTTATATTCGAATTCCATAATTATGATTTTCTTTAATCTTCTTATACTCTTCTAAAATATATTTTACATCAAAAGGTGGTTGAATATGCGTTTTAATTAATCGCTCAATATCAATATCTTGTATATCAAATAATACTTTATCTTGAAAAGGTTTATAAGAATTAAAATATTTTAAAAGTTCAATATATTGAGGGTGTGAAATAATCTTCTTTTCAACTTTGGATGAAAGTAATTTTGCTTTTGGATATAATTTTTTATAAAATTGATCTACATAACCTAATTTGTCTAATAAAGCATATAACTTTTGATAGTTAGCAATGATATTAGGATCACTGATATTAATATTATACTTTTCAATAATTTCATCTTTAATTAAACGTATATAAAATTCATAAAATAATTGAACTGATATAACAGAATCTTTAGGTTGATCATATGTCATTAACGATTGAGATAAATAATAATATGCTAACTTTTCTTCTATATTTTTAGGATTAATTTTAAAATTAATAATTTTATTTTTCATAGATTCATTTAAAAAATATATTTTTACAAACTTTTCAATATTACTATGTTTTAAAAATATTAAACGTAATATTTTATTTTTCTCATAAATATCATTGATTGTAAATATTTCATTTTTAGTAGAAGATTCAGTATATTTTTCAATATAAAATACAATACGTTCTTGAACACATTGATTTAATATCAAAATTTTATCTAAAATATCTTGTTCACTTCTTCCATATAATAACGGAAATTTAATATATGAATAAGATTGAATATTATTTAATAAATTTAATAATTGTAAATAATTTACTAAATAAGCTTTATTTGAACTTACTAAATTACCATTTTTATCTAAATAATATAATGTACAATCTTTTTCATTACATGTTAATATTTTTTTAATATATACTTTTGTTAATAATTTTTTCTTTTTTGTAAAATCACTACTTTTTTTAACTATACTTTTCTTCATTTCTATTTTTACTACTCTTTCATAATATTTTTTGTTCTGTAATACGTTAACAAATTATTTATTTGTTAACATAATTAATATTTATAAAAAAATTTAATTAAAAGTTATAATTTTCATATGTTTTGTTATTACCACGTTTGTTTAACATATTCATATCTGAAGGGCAGATACATCCACGATCTGTTGAATAAGTTGAAGGACAACATTGAGGCGATGCTTTTGAACGACCAAAGATAAACATACTATCTTCAGGTAATTGACTATAAATCATTTCATCTTTTAATGGTAAAGGAGTTCCTTGAGGTACCCATTGATAATTACTCTTTAATCCGGCATCACAAGGAGGTTTTTGCCAACCGTTTTTACAACCCGTTTTAAGAGTTAAATTATCATAACTTCCTAATACACCACTTCCTACATAACTATTTACAGATGAACCACTTGATCCATAAACAGTTCTTTGACGTTCATATCCTTGAAATTCACTATTTACATTACTCATCTTTATATTACTTATTTAATTCTATATTTTAAAAAGATTTTATTTTTTTATTTTTTTATATTTTTATTCTATTTATTTTATAACTTTTATTTATTTTTCTTTTTTATCTTCCAATTCTTGATTTCTTTTTTGAATGATACTTTTAATACGTTCTGAAATAATATAATCTTCACCACTCTTAATTCTAATAATATGAGGTATAATATCATATGTATCTTCATCAAAATAAGGTGCTTCAAATTCAATCTTTAACTCTTTTAGTTCCTTTAATTCGCGATCAGATAAAATATCTTTTGCTTGTAATTCAGATTTATACATTAAACCAAAATCATTCAATAATCCTTTATATTCATTTACTCTTCTTAATAATAATTTATCTTCTGTGCCATTATAGATAACACTCTTAATATTTTTACAATCAATATGAAAAAGTGAATAAAAAGAAGCACTTTTACTATGGTTTGGATAATATGGATATATAATATCATTTTTAAAATTTGTAATAATATTTTCATTATATAATGGAAGTGGAAGAATTATTCCAGATTTTGCCATTTTCGAAGTATACATAAATACATATGGTTTTTCATCATAATTATAACATATTTTTAAATCCGATTCATTTGAATAACAATTATGTATATTTAATGTAGATTGAATACTATTGTTTATATTAATTATTATTTGTTCATAAACCGCTGGTGACAATTCAGTATACTCTTTATAATCATAATTACTATTTAAACCGGTAACTAAGCAAGTATTTGGATCACATATAATAATATTTGTAATACGAAACCCTTTTACCATAAAATAAGTTTGATATATCTTTTTATAATAGTTTTGAATAAACATTTTTGTGTAAATAAATTGATTTAATATAAAATCTAGAATTTTAAAAATTTGTTTTTTATCTTGTTTACATAAGAAAAAAATTCCTCCAAACAAAAAGAGAAAAAGTATATATTTATATACATATAACATTTTTAATTATTTCTATTTTAATCAAATTTCCTTTATATTCATTTTTAACGAATGATTTATTTTTTTATAAGTAGTAAGGGAGTTTCACCCTTTTCCTTTTTTTTTCTTTTTTTTTGTATATAGGTTTTAATCTACACACAATTTATTTACAAAATCCGCAGTATTCTCGAAGAGAATACTATAAAGTTTCGTTTTAATTAACGACCACCACCCCATCCACCACCCCAAAAAAGAGGGTCACTTGAAAAAGTTACCATTATTTGAGTATTGTTATTATTATTCGTTCGAGTAGTCTCAAAAGAATTAACATCATTTACATCATACATAGTATAAAGATCATAAAGATCAGTAACTGAAGTAGACGGCATAGTAGCAGAAAGCGTAGCAGTAAGCATCTTCTCTAAATAAAATGTAGAAAAGATAAAAGGTATAAATATAGATATACTCACTCTTAGTATTTATAAAAATTAAGTTTTTATATCGGTCAATTTTTTCATAAATATCTTTTACGTTAATAATTTAAAAAATTTGATTTTTAAATTTCTTGTGAATATAAAAAGAATAAACCTTAATATAATTAAGATACTTCTATTTCTTTATTTACTTCAAAATGGACTTTAAAGGCACTACTACTATTCCCATTTACGCTCCCCTTTACAAAATCAATAGTAACAACAAGATTTATTGTTGGTCTATTGAAATTAAACAAGTGGCAAATGGTCTTGAAATCATTACACGTAACGGAGAAAAAGATGGAAAAACCGTAGAACATTCTACGCTCATTGAAAAAGGTAAAGCAAATCGCAGCATTCTCGAACAAGCCGTTCTTGAAGCAAACTCGAAATTTAAATCAAAAAAAGAAAAAGAACTTTATACTGAAGACCTTTCTTCACTTTCATCTTCTCTTGAAGATTCTAAAAAGAGCGGTGGAAAGAAGGCGGTTTCCAATAAAATGGTCCGTCCAATGCTTGCTCAAGAGTTTGATTTTTCAAAGTATGAAAAGGCCGGATCTAGTCGATCTTTTAAGATCGCTTTCCCGGCATTTATTCAACGAAAATATGATGGAATCCGCTGTCTTGCGTATATGAAAGATGGTAAGGTAATTCTTGAATCCCGTACTGGTGAACCCTTTGAGAAGTTTGATCTTCTTCGTAATGAAATCTCAACACTCTTTTCAAAAATGAGTGCGGAAATGCGCGATCAATTCTATTGGGATGGTGAACTGTATACCAATGATATTCCATTTAATGAAATTTCGGGTCTTGTTCGTATGACAGTAAAGCACGCGAAACCCGCGGATATTGAAAAAGCAAATAAGATCCATTATTACATTTATGATTGTATCAACCTCGGAAATCTTGAAATGAATTGTAAAGAGCGTTATGCTTTTATGGACACTTATTTCAAACAATTTACCAAAAAAGATATTCCAATGATCCATCGTGTTGAAACCGAAGTTGTTGAACAACCATCAGATGTCAAAGCAAAACATGATGCTTATGTATCCGATGGATATGAA
>JACCDI011183135.1_pt1 | contig 13406 bp, 12 predicted proteins | sample 7442791 | NCBI WGS metagenome assembly JACCDI01 (sample SAMN15323434, study PRJNA562643) | freshwater metagenome | isolation source: river surface water | place: USA:Blue River Watershed | collected 2017-08-15
AATGAAATTTTTAATTAATTTTATATGAATGATGAAATTTTATCAATTCAAAATTTAAATGTAAATATTTCTAATTCTACGATATTAAATAATTTTAATATTAAAATCTGTAATAAAGAAACACATGTTATAATGGGACCTAATGGTTCTGGAAAAAGTACTTTATGTAAAGTTTTAGCTGGTCATCCTTATTATAAAATAGTTAGTGGGAAAATAATATTTTTTAAAGAATCACTAATTGATATTTTACCAGAGCAAAGAGTACTTAAAGGACTTTTTTTGGCTTTCCAAAATCCAATTGAAATTTTAGGACTTACAAATTCTGAATTTTTAAGAATTATATTTAATCAAAAACAAAAATATTTACATAAAAAAGAATTAGATCCAATTGAATTTTCTTATAAATTAGAAAATTTAAAAAAAAAATTTAAATTAAAAGAAACATTTTTAATTCGAGACTTAAACTGTGGTTTTTCTGGTGGAGAGAAAAAATTAAATGAAATTCTTCAAATGTTCTTGTTAAAACCTTATCTTGCTATCTTAGATGAAATTGATTCTGGGCTTGATATTGATGCATTAAAATTAATATCACAAAATATAATCAAATATATGAGCAAAAACACAATATTTTCAATATTATTAATTACACATTATGCAAAAATAATAAGATATATTAAACCTTCTTATTTACATGTAATGATTGAAGGAAAAATCATTAAAACAGGATCTATCTCTTTATTAAGAGATATTGAAAAGTATGGATATATAGATTTAATATCTAAAATTTAATTACCTTTTATATTTTGCGAGTAATGGGATTTGAACCCATAAAATCAGCTTGGAAGGCTACAGTTTTACCATTGAAACTATACTCGCTTTATTTTTCTAACTTTTTGGTGGGTTACCTGGGGTTCGAACCCAGAACTTACTGGTTAAAAGCCAGTCACGCTACCATTGCGTCAGTAACCCAATATAGATAAAATTTGGCGAGATTGACGGGATTTGAACCCGCAACATCTGCCGTGACAGGGCAGTGTTCTACCTATTGAACTACAACCTCTATGGGAATCGGAGAGAGAGGGATTTGAACCCTCGGTATATCTGTTATAATTAATATACTATAGATTAGCAATCTAGTGCAATAAACCTCTCTGCCATCTCCCCAAAATGTAAAGGATGTTTACATTTTGGCTTTGATTGGAATTGAACCAACTATCTTAGGTTTATGAATCCTATACTTTTACCTTTTAAGCTACAAAGCCTGTTATTTTATATATTTATTTAATAAGTATTTTTGCACCAATATTTTCTAATTCAGTTTTAATTTGTTCACACTCTGTTTTTGTTAATCCTTCTTTTAATGTTTTTGGTACATTGTCAATCAATTCTTTTGATTCTTTTAAACCTAAACCTGTAATATTACGTACTATTTTTAGGATAGGAATTTTCTTTTCCGCAGGAAATTCATTTAAAATAAGAGAAAATATTGTTTTTTCCTCTTCAATTTTTTGTTCTGGTTCGATAGAATTTTTTATACTAGTCGAATTTTGTAATGCTATATTTGGATTATAGCTTAACGTATTTACATTAAAAGTTATTTCAATTTCTTTTATTAGTTGTGATATTTCAATTAAAGTTAAATTTCTTAAATTTTCTACAATTAAATTAATTCTATTATTCATATTTTTTAATTGAATCAAGATTTATTTTTAAAGAAGGACTCATTGTACTACAGATATAACAAGATTTAAAATATTTACCTTTTAAACCTATCGGTCTATAAAGAGAACTATAAATTTTTAAAAAATTACTTTTAAGTGCTTCATTTGATAAATTTACATTCCCAAAGGGAATATGAATAACCCCAGTTTTATCCGTTTTATATTCAAATTTTCCCTGAATATATTCAAAAATTGTTTGCTCAAGATTTTTTGTTAGATTTCCTCTTTTAGGAGATGGCATCAATCCTTTTGGACCTAATATACGGCTAATTTTTGATAATTTGTCACTAACATCATAAGTTGCTATTAAAATATCAAAATTTATTCTATTTTTAGCTATTTGTTCTATTAAATCATCAGATCCTGCAATATTAGCTCCTAATTCTAATGCATAATTAATTTTAGATTCAGATGTTAAAACAGCTATTATTTGTTTTTTATTAAATTTATGTGGTAAAATTAAACTAGAGCGTATTTGTTGGCTTGAATTTTTAGGATCAATGTTTAATGAAACATGTACTTCAAAAGTTTCACAAAATTTTGCTGTAGCCAATGTTTTTAAAAAATCAATTGCAAAATCTAAATCATACTCGACTCCCGATAATATGTGATTTTTTAACTCTTTAAATCTTTTAGAATGTTTTTCCATAATTAATCTATAATTTCGATCTTCATATTTTTAGCTGTACCAGCTATTATAGAAATTGCTTTTTTAAGATCAGTTGTATTTAAATCTTCTAACTTATAGCGAGCAATTTCTTCTATTTGTTTACTACTTATTTTACGTATTACAAGTTTTTTTTGATCAAAAGAACTTTTTTCTAAAATACAGTTTTTTAAAAGTAAAATAGAAGTAGGTTGAGATTTTAAACTAAAAGTATATGTTTTGTCCTCATATATAGTCATACTAATTGGAATAATTAAACCAACTTTATCTGCAGTTCTATTATTATATTCTTTACAAAAATTCATAAGGTTTATACCATGTTGACCTAAAACAGGACCTATGGGAGGTGCTGGTGTAGCTTTTCCGGCTGTTAGTGCTAATTTTATAAAAGTTTTAATTTTTTTCTTTGCCATAAATAAATTTAAAGTTAAAATGAAAATCTTTTTATGCTATACACGTCTTAAAGGATTTGAACCTTTTTTATAGATTTTGGAGATCTATGTTCTACCAAATAAACTAAAGACGTAATAGCTTTCGATTTAATTTAGATGCCAAGAACCAGAATCGAACTGGTGACCATAGGAGCTTCAATCCAATACTCTACCTTTTTGAGCTACCTTGGCAAAGTAAATATAAATGAAATTAATCTCTTACAATTATTATATAAATATTTTTTAAAAAATTTTAGAAATAATATTTTTTTTTAAATCTAATAAAAATCTGATATTTAAAATAGATTTAGCTAAATTTCTAGTATTTATAGAAGATAATAAAATATCTGATAAAGAATCTTCTAGATTTTTTGTTATTAGACGTCTTAATGGACGTGCTCCAAATATTGGATTATATGCATCTTTAGTTAATTGTACTTTTACATTAGTATCTACAATTAAATTAATATTTTTAATTTTTGCTTTTTCAATTAATTTATTTATCATTATTGAAGCTATTTCACTTAATTGCTCTATTGTTAATGGTTTAAAAACAATAATATCATCAAATCGATTTAAGAATTCAGGTAAAAACATTGTACTTAATTTTTCAATAACTAATGATTTTAAATCTTCTGAACTTGAATCTACCTTAATCATATTTGAATTATCTAAACTATCTTCAAACATACTTAAAGGATTTATTATTTGAGGAATTGTTTTTTTCTTTAAATCTAAATTATAACTATCTATAATTGGAGATTTTAATAAAGAAACAACATTTCTGATCATTTCAACTTTAATAGAATCTTTAGTATAGGTATTATTTTTTAATTTATTATTCAAATTTTTATTTAAGTTTATTTTTTGTAGTTTTCCTTTCTCTAATGTGTTTTTTTTTATAACAAATTTTTGTATTTCACCAGCAGCAGCATTTGAGGTTAATATTATTATCGTATTTTCAAAAGAAATTAATCGTTTTTGTGTATCAGACAAACGACCATCTTCCAAAATTTGAAGCAATATATTTAAAACATCAGGATGTGCCTTTTCAGCTTCATCAAATAATACTATTGAATAAGGAGTTCTTCTCACTGCATCTGTTAATTGACCTCCTTCATCATAACCAATATAACCTGGAGGTGAACCTATTAATCTTGAAATACTATGTTTCTCCATGAATTCTGACATATCAAATCTAACTATTGATTTCTCAGATCCAAACATAGTATAAGCTAAAGCTTTTACTATTTCAGTTTTTCCAACACCAGTAGGCCCACAAAATAAAAAACTAGCTAAAGGTCGATTTAAATTTTGTAATCCAAGTCTAGATCTTCTAATAGCTTTTGCAATTGCAGAAACAGCCTCTTCTTGTCCTATAATTCTTTTATGTAAAGTAGTTTCCAAATTAATTAATTCTATTGATTCTTCTTTAGAAACATTTTTAATTGGTATATTAAGCATTTCAACTAGAAGTTCAACAATATGATTTGATGTAATTTCTGTTTTTAAAGATAGATTAGTTTTTTCAAAATTTTGAAAAGTATTATATAAAGATGTTGTATTTAAAAAGGCAGAAAAAAAATTTTTCTCTTTATTAGATAAATTTAATTTTGAAATTTTTTTAAATATCTTGAGAGTACTTTTCTTAATTAATGGTTTTAAAATTTTTAAATTGTAATTAAAAATTTTAAATTTTTGATTTTGTTTTTTAATAATTTTAGTATTAACTTTATAATTAGATTGTAATAAATTATAATCTATTTTTAATATATCCTGTTTAAAATATTTTTTCTTATTGAATAAGTCTTTAATTTTTTTTAAATAATTATATATATAAGTTAATACAATTTTTTTACTTAAGTTAAGAATGTTTAAATTTTTAAAGCAATAGAAATATAAAAAAACTCTATATAGACTTAAAATAGGACTTTTTTTAAGAAAAATAGCCGTAAATATTTGTTCAAAGATAAATTGATTTTGTTCATTTGAAAAAATGAGTATATTAATTTTTGCTATTTTAAATTTATTTTTAAAATAAATAAATAAATATTTATTACTATATTGTAAAAGAAGAAGTCGTAATTTGTCTAATAAATTTTCTGAAAGAGGGGATAATTTTTTTTTTTTTAATTTATTAATAGATGATGGATTCTCAATCCATTTAATTATAAAATCTTTGTAACTACTTTTAATTTCTTGAAAAATATATTGATTTATTATATTATTACGACGAAAAGCTTCTAAACGTAATTTTTCTAAATTAATTAATAAATTGTTTATTAAACCTCTAATAAGAGAGACTCTTTCAATATTAGTTCTTTTTATTACTTCTTTTGCTGATACACGATCAATTAAATCTATAGCTTTGTCTGGCAAATAACGATCCTGAATATATCGTGTTGATAATTCTGTAGCTGTCCTTAATGTAATTGGTTCTAAACAAACATTATGATAACTCTCGAATGTTGGTCTCAAATTATATAATATTTTTATTGTATTTTCAATAGAAGGTTCTTTAATAAAAATTGGTTGAAATCTTCGACTTAATGCAGGATCTTTTTCAAATCTTTCATATTCTTTAAGTGTAGATGCACCTATACATTGAAAGCTTCCTCTAGATAAAAATGGTTTTAATATGTTAGCGGCATCCATAGATCCAGTTCCACCGTCAACGGATCCAGCGCCACTAAGTATATGAATTTCATCTATAAAAATTATTATATGAGGATTATTTAAAACCTCTTTTACAATTTTTTGTAATCGTCCCTCAAATTGACCTCTAAATCGTGAACCAGAAATAATATGAGTTAAATCTAAACTAATAATACTCCTACCTTGTAAAACAAAAGGAACTAAATTTGCAACTAGTTGATTTGCAAAATGCTCAACAATCGCACTTTTACCAACCCCAGGGTCTCCAATTAAAACTGGATTTCCCTTTTGGCGACGTGCTAATATTTGCATAACTTGTAATAATTCTTCGTCACGTCCAAAACATGGGTCAAATTTTCCTTGACGAGCTAATTTAGTAAAATTTATTCCAAATTTATTTAAAGTAGGAATTTTGCTTATTTTTTTTTTTAATTTAGTTGTAACTAAGGGTAATTTAAGTTTTTTTGCTAAATTTAAAGCCTCATTTATCAAACTAAATGACATAAATATAAAATATATTTTAAATTAATCTAAAAATTTATAGTTTAAAATAGCTTCAATTTGAAAACGTTTTCCTAAAAATTTAATTAAATTAATAAGATTCTTATTTATAGAATTCTCTATTTTAGAAAAATAATTATTACTATAAATAAACCATGATGCATGGCCTAATAATATTCCTAGTATAGTTACGTAAAAAGCTGTTATTAGTACCTCGTCATCTAGGGTATATCGTGCACCTTTTTTTTCTTTTTCTTTTTTTAATTGATTTGTAACATATTTTACAAGATAAGATATTAGAAAATAAATTAAAACTCCAGTGCCAAATATTAATAGCCACTCAACAGCTACTTCTAATATAAGTTCTAAATTATGCTCAGGATATTTTCCTATTCCTAAAAGCCATTTTACAAGGGTAGAATACTGTTTATCTAAAGCAGCTTTTTTTTGGTAAGTTTCCAATGCTATATCGCTCCAAGTACGTTGTACTAGATCCATTAATTCTTTTACTTCTATTGCAAGAAAATCTCCTCTTTCGAATTCACCATATTCATTTACTATCGCTCTTATTGCAGCTGCAATATCTTTAGGATCTTTAATAAATCTAAGAAGATACAGTAAGTACTCGTATAATGAACGGAACCATAAATGATATAATTTCGCATAGAAATTTACGATATCTTCAATAGACATATATGGTGTTTTAAATAGAGTGAAAGCTGGAGGTTTGATGTATTCAATACTTTTTTTTTTGGATTTTGTAATCATTTCTAAGAAAAATTTTAAAAATCTTTTAAGATGTTTTAGATTAAACTTTGTTTTAATAAGTTCTTTAATAAATTCTTTATAATCAAAATCAAACTTTATGCACTTCTCTATTGTTTCTATTTCTAATTTAAATTCTGTTTTTTCTGGTATTAAAGGAAGATCAAATTTTAGTAATATTTCTTTACAGTTTTCTAATAATTTCATAGTTTTTATTTTTTTAATAAACAAAGTACAAAGTCTGCTTTTAACAAAAAAACTGTTTTTAACAATTTTTTGCACGATTTGCCCTGCCCTCAGAGGGTTCTTTATTTTTTTTTAAGGGAGAAAAATTTATCCATTTACAATAAAAATACAAAAAAAAAATTACTCTATTACTTTGAAGAATCTTATACCAAAATCGAAATTTTATTAAGATTTCGATTGGGGTAATAGGATTCGAACCTATAAATAGTGAAGTCAAAGTCCATCGCCTTTCCCTTTGGCTATACCCCACCTGGGCAAGAAAGGAGTCGAACCTTTGATCTTATAGTTCGTAGCTATATGCTTTAACCACTAAGCTACATGCCCAAATGTTTTTATTATGATTTCTCATTCTTAGGGTATAGTTTCTTATTTAGGGTTATAGTTTCTTATTTAATATTTTTTAATAAATATCGAGTTGTTTCTGTAGGATATGCACCATAGTTTATATATTTAAATAATAAACTTTTATTTAATTTTATATATTTTTTTATAGGATCATAATAACCTAAATCTATAACAGTTTTACTATCTCTTGAGGTTAAACTTTTTATAACTACAATTCGGTAAACTGGAACTTTTTTACGACCTATACGTTTTAATCTGATTTTAAGCATATTAAATTAAGAATACATTTTGGATAAAGAATAAAAGTAATTTTCAAAATAAATTAAAATCCTATTAAGCATTGGGTTTAGAAACTGTGTAGCTAATGAATAACTTAAAAATAGATTTGGATTTAGAATGTCATTTTGTTTAATTATAAGTCGAGGTAAAATATTTTTCCAAAATAGTATGTAAGGACTTGTTAATTGTATTATTATAGATAATGGCAATTTTCCAAAATCTACTCCAGGTATTTGACCTAATAATAACTCAGTAATAACTAGAGCATAATATAAATCATTACAATAGTATAATAATACTATTATTTTCGTAATAATATAATAACAAAAGGCTAGCTTTAGATTTTTTTTCATTTGCTCATTTTTTTTTAAGAATAAAATCTTTTAATATATTTTATATTATATATATATATAATATAGATATCCGTGTATTTTATTTTAAAAAATATATTTTAGATATATAAATTAGATTATATATAAATTATAGTTATCATTGTATTTAAAAAATTTTTAAAAATATGTTTTATAGATATATATTATATATTATATATATTACATACATATCATAACTGTTATTTTATTTTAATTATATATTATATAAATATGATTTACATTTTATAATAAATTAAAAAAAAATTTATGACTATCAACCTAAATAAAATTTTATTAAGAAAATATAAATTTGGCTTTTGGTCAAATATACCAAAACTAAAATTTCCAGAAGGTTTTTTTAAACATAATATAAATATATTATCAAAACAAAAGAACGAATCAAAAAAATTTCATACTTTTCGTTTAAAAGCATATAAAAAATGTAAACAAATTAAACTACCGCTTTGGTCTAATTTAAATATAACTAAAATTAATTTAAATAAATTAGTAATATATTCTACTCCTAAAGTTAAAAATTTGTATTCAAATAAAAAACTTTTTTCTACATTTAAAAAATGTGGTTTATTTTTAAATAAAAATATTGCTATTGATACAGTATTTGATAGCATATCTATTCATATTACTTTCAGAAATAAATTAGCAAAGTATGGTATTATTTTTTGCTCAATTTCTAAAGCAATTCAAATATATCCGAATTTAATAAATATGTTTCTAGGTATGGTAGTACCATATTCTGATAATTTTTTTGCAGCTTTAAATAGTGCAATTTTTAGTGATGGATCTTTTTGTTATATACCAAAAAATACTAGATGTCCTTTAGAACTATCTACTTATTTTCGCATAAATGATAAAATTTCGGGACAATTTGAGAGAACTTTAATTATTGTAGAGTCAAATAGTTATCTTAGCTATTTAGAAGGATGTACAGCTACACAGTATTCTATAAATCAATTACACGCTGCAGTTGTAGAACTTATTGTATTTACAAATGCAATAATAAAATACTCTACAGTTCAAAATTGGTATAGTGGAGATAAAAATGGAGTAGGAGGTATATTTAATTGTGTAACTAAAAGAGGTTTATGTTTCGGTAAAAATTCATCTATTATTTGGACACAAGTTGAAATAGGTTCTTCAATAACATGGAAATATCCAAGTAGTATCTTAGTTGGAGATAAAGCAATTTCTGAATTTTATTCAATTGCTTTAACAAATTATTATCAACAAACAGATACGGGAACAAAAATGATACATTTAGGAAAATGTACTCGAAGTAGAATTATATCTAAAAGTATTTCAACTGGATTTTCTAAAAATACCTACAGAGGTTTAGTAAAAATTGCTAAAACAGCGAAATACTCCAAAACATATTCTCAATGTGATTCATTAATTATAGGAAATACTTCAAAAATTAGAGCTTATCCATATATAGATATCTTAAATTTTACTTCTATTATTGAACATGAGGCTAAAATTTCACAAATAAATGATGAACAATTTTTTTATTTGCAACAAAGAGGTATGACTAAAAATCTAATATTAAATGTAATGTTAGGGAGCTTTTGTAAAGACATTATAAATCAATTACCGATGGAATTTGCTTTAGAAGCAAATTATTTATTACAAATCGAATTAAGTTAATTAATTAATAAGTTTAAACTCTAAAATTTGAATTTATAAAAAAGTTATATAATATTGATAGGACATAATCTTATAAATATCTTAATATTTATTTATCAAATGTTTTCATTTGAGATTTCTTGTAGTTTTTTATAGATAAACAAAAGATAGATGTAAAAATTATAAAAAAAATAAACATGAAAAGAAAGTAAGAAGTTTTATTACTTATTCTTTTGTATATTATTTTTTTATGATTATATAGCTTATTATATATAGCAAAAATTATTTTATCTAAATCTATTGCTGGAAAAAATAAAGATATATTAAATTCTCTGTCTACGAATTTGTCTACGAATTTTGTTTTATCATTTTGATTCAAAATATTATAATAAAACATGCCTTTGTTTTTGAAAAATAACGAGTGATGCTTATGATAAGTATATGACGCGTATACACCCTTCGGCTTTAAAAATTTCAAAATATTTAAAATTGTATTTAAGATTTTTTTCATAAATTATGTTTAAAAAATTATTTATACATTACTAAAACTTTTAACAATATTGTATTATATTGTATTATAGTATAGTACCCTCAAGGGAATTCGAATCCCTGTTACCTCCGTGAAAGAGAAGTGTCCTAAGCCACTAGACGATGAGGGCACTACTGAGGGCACTACTATAATACAATATCGGGATAGCAGGATTCGAACCTACAATCTTTTGCTCCCAAAGCAAATACACTACCAAGTTATGCTATATCCCGTTTAACTTTTAAATTTCGTGTCATACACTATATAATATATATATATTATATTTAAACAAAGCTAAAATCTCAGAAACATTATATTTAAAAAATATAGCTACTAAAATCTATATGAATAAGACTGTTAAAATTATTGGTATTGATTTGGGAACCACAAATTCAGTATGTGCTGTAATGGAAGGTGCAAATCCTAAAATTGTAGTTAATTTAGAAGGACTTAGATTAACACCCTCTATTATTGCCTATACACAAAATAAAGAGCTATTAGTTGGTCACACAGCAAAACGTCAAGCTGTTTTAAATCCTTTAAATACATTTTCATCTATAAAACGATTTATTGGACTAAAATATGATGAAATATTTAGAGAAATAGAAAAAGTACCTTATAAAATTCATAAAGATTCTAATAATAGAGTACGAATTTTTTGTCCAATATTAGAAAAAGAATTTAGTCCAGAAGAACTTTCTGCAGAAATTTTAAAAAAAATAAAAAAAGAGGCTAGTAAATTTCTAAATTCAGAAATTTCAAAAGCCGTAATAACAGTTCCAGCTTATTTTAATGATTCTCAAAGACAAGCTACAAAAGATGCTGGATTACTTGCTGGATTAGAAGTTGTTCGTATTTTAAATGAGCCAACAGCTGCAGCATTAGCGTATGGATTACAACAAAAAAATAATAAAGAAAAAATAAAAAATGAAATTGTTCTGATTTTTGATTTAGGAGGTGGTACTTTTGATGTCTCTATACTAGAAATAGGTAAAAATGTATTAGAAGTATTAGCCACTTCTGGTGATACACATTTAGGTGGAGATGATTTTGATCAATGTATTGTTAATTATATTATTTCAGATTTTGAAGAAAAGTATAATATAAATTTATATAATGATAAACAGTCATTACAACGTATCATTGAAGCTTCTGAAAGAGCAAAAATAGATCTTTCAAGTATGCAATCTACAATAATAAATATTCCATTTGTTTCTTTTATAGAAAATAATATATTAAATATAGATTTAAAACTTGAGAGAGTTTTTTTTGAAAGTCTTATAAAAGAATTAATAAAAAGATGTGAACAACCTATTTATAAAGCTTTAAATGATGCAAATATATCTAAATCTGATTTAGATCAAGTACTTCTTGTAGGTGGTTCTACGCGTATACCAGCTATTCATGAGTTATTATTAAATTTATTGAATAAACCATTAAATGAGACTGTAAATCCAGATGAAGCTGTAGCTTTAGGAGCAGCAATTCAAGCAGGAATTATTGCTGGAGAAATCACAGATTTAGTTCTTTTAGATGTAACACCATTATCATTAGGAGTAGAAATACATGGAGGCTTAACGGTACCTTTAATACCTCGTAATACCTCAATACCTACTCAAAGATCGGATGTTTTTACAACAGGTAACGATAATCAAGAAAGCGTTGAAATTCATGTAGTTCAGGGTGAAAAACAATTTGCAAAGGATAATAGATCTTTAGGATTATTTAGATTAGATGGTATACCTTTAGCACCTAAAGGTACACCTCGTATTAAAGTATCATTTACATTAGATGTAAATGGAATTTTATCTGTGTCCGCACAAGAAGAAAATTCTGGACAACAACAAAGTATAACAATAGAGAACGCATCTGTTCTTTCAAAAGAGGAAATTGAGAAATTATCTCTTTAAAAATACTCTACTTCATCCTATATAATCTATATATATTACATTTATTACATTTAGAATAAAAAAAATTTTTATGGAAGAAAAAATCAAACTTTCTAAACAGATATTGAACATTATATCTCCCCCGGAAAATTCACCAGAGGAGATTTTAAAAGTCTTTAAATCAACTTATCTTCTACAGCTATTGCTGTTGAATGATAAGAAATCACGCATCGAATTCCCAGAAATCGAATTTTTAAGAGACATATTGTGGTATTTTTTAATTGAATTTTTTTTAATATACGGCTATATTTTTGGTATTTACCTATTTTTTATATATATACTTATACCGTACTTAAATTTAGAAAATTCGATAATTCAAGATCGTAATAATCTTTTAAAAATGTGGTTCAAAAGTCAATCAGGTCAATCAGATAAAGAGTTTAAATATTTAAAAAATAAATTAAAACTTAATGGATATATTTCAATTATTTTTAATTTTATAAAATTTGTTTTAATATTTATTATAACTGCATATCCTTTTTTTATTTATAAATACCATAACCTTTTTGTAAATTTTACTGTTGAAAATTTTTTAAAATTAAGTCAATATTTAATAGAATCACCATATATTTTATTTTTATTGAAGTTAATTGGATTTTCCAAATAAAAAATAACATAAAATTATACTAAAAAAACTAAAATTTAGTACTCTTCCCAGGTTGGATTTGAACCAACGACCTATCGGTTAACAGCCGAATGCTCCACCACTAAGCTACAGGGAAAGGTCTTTTGGCTTTTTGCTATTTTTCCAAAAAATTTCTTTTTTAGTATCTTTGCCGTAATAATGTTTCACAAAATCATATTCGGAATGGAATGATGTGGTTCCATTTATGCTATGAAAACCAAAATCTAAAGTAAGATTAAGATTTTTTTACTTAAATAATAAGTTTTTAGTAGTTTTTGGCTGAATATATTACTATATGTATACCTAAAACCCTATTGAACGGTTAGTCTAACCGCAACTTAAGAATACTAATCTTGAGGACGGCTTCTCACTTAGATGCTTTCAGTGATTATCCATACTATGCGTAGCTACCCAGCGTTTACTGATGGGTACAATAACTGGTACACCAGAGGCATATCTTTCTCGGTCCTCTCGTACTAGAGAAAGGTCACTCTCAATATTCTAACGCCTACGCCGGATATGGACCGAACTGTCTCACGACGTTCTGAACCCAGCTCACGTACCGCTTTAATGGGCGAACAGCCCAACCCTTGGGACGTACTACCGCCCCAGGATGCGATGAGCCGACATCGAGGTGCCAAACCACGCCGTCGATATGGACCCCTGGGCGTGATCCGCCTG
>JACCDI010819208.1_pt1 | contig 13404 bp, 15 predicted proteins | sample 7442791 | NCBI WGS metagenome assembly JACCDI01 (sample SAMN15323434, study PRJNA562643) | freshwater metagenome | isolation source: river surface water | place: USA:Blue River Watershed | collected 2017-08-15
CCCATTCCGAACCCGGAAGTTAAGCCTCACAGCGTCGATGGTACTGCACGGGTGACCTTGTGGGAGAGTAGAACGATGCCGGACTTAAATTATAAAAAAGGGCGCTGAGCAATCAGCGCCCTTTTTTATTTTTCTTGAAAGAATCATTACCTCGATGGGAGAGAGTCAATGAACGATCGTAATGAGCGACCAAGTCGACCAGGTAGCGGCCGACCTTCGGGTTCGGGTCGCCCTTCATCAGGGCGAGCATCTAATTCACGTCCCGGAGATCGACCATCACGTCCCGGAGATCGACCATCACGTCCCGGAGATCGACCATCACGTCCCGGAGATCGACCATCACGTCCGGATGGAGTGCGCAATGTAGGTCGCGGCGGTCGTGATGATCGCGCGGGCGCAACTCGAAATGTTTCAGATGGTCGTTCAGTTAGTGATCCACGTGGATTTCGTCCTACCCCTATGGATCGCGATCCATCTCGAGTTCGTCCACGAATTTTTGAGCCAGATATTCCAGAGCATGTCACAGGTGAAGAACTTGAGAAGAGCGTTCGTGCAGAGCTTCTCAGTTTGTCAGCAGAGAATGCAAAGGTCGTGGCTCGTCATATGGTCTGCGTGAACCTGTATATGGATATTGATCCTGAGCTTGCTCATAAGCATGCAACGGCTGCGGCGTATCACGCAGGTCGCCTCGCAGTTGTTCGTGAAACGGCAGGTTATGCAGCATATCGTGCTGGCCATTTTGAGATAGCGCTCAAGGAACTTCGCGCGGCAAATCGAATCTCTGGAGATGTTACATCCTGGCCTGTTATGGCCGATTGTGAGCGAGGTCTGGGCAACCCTCTAAAAGCCTTGAAAATGGCTGGTTCTCCGGAGGTTTCACGTCTTGCAAAAGCGGAAGAGATTGAGATGCGTATCGTTGCAGCCGGTGCACGCAGAGATTTGGGAGAACTTGATGCAGCGGTGGTAACACTTCAATGTCGGGAGTTACAAAATGACCGTGAGCCATGGTCACTTCGCATTCGTTATGCATATGCAGATGCACTTTATGCATCAGGCCGAGTAGAGGAAGCTCGTGAATGGTTTGCTAAGTGCGCCTTGCTCGATACTGATGAAGAGACAGACGCTGCAGAGCGCGCCGAGCATTAACTTTTCCACAGTCATCAGAGTCTTCTCTACAACTCTTAATAGCGATGCTTCATGATTACTTATCCGCTGTCTTAGCGGAGCGTTGCGAATGGAGCTAGCATGGCGAAGAAGAACACGGCTGAAGAAGCTCAAGATTACTCACTCAACGATTGTCTTCTACGAGGAAGGGTCTCAGCCCCTGCCACCGATCGAGAGCTACCCAGTGGTGAACATGTTGTCGAATTCCGTCTCATCGTGAAGCGAGAAACTCGCGAAGGTGTTGACACTCTCGACATCGCCGCCTGGAACTCGAAGGCGCGCAGGACCGCCCTGTCTCTCAAGTCAGGGGAGTGGGTGGAGGTGAGCGGATCAATCCGTCGTCGATTCTGGCAAGTGCCATCAGGCAGCGCGAGTCGATGGCAGATAGAAGGTCAGGCCATCTCTCGGCTGCAATAAGTAGCTAGTCACACTACTTTTGCCATTAGCCGATACTCTTCATCCATGGCTAATCAGACCCCCAGTGAGCTCTTCACGATGCTCAAGGGCTACCTCAACGAGCTCTCCGATGGCGAACGAACCCCTGGCGAGGTCGCATCAGCTCTCGGTGAGTGGGCGCGTGAGGGGAAAGAGAGCATCAAGGTGCGCGTGAGCGAAGAGGTCGAATCTTCAGTAGCGAAGATGGGATTTATTCAGCGTCAGGATTACGAAGCTCTAGTGGCTCGCGTAGCAGCCCTCGAGGCGCAACTTGCAGCGGCTACCGAAACACCCGTAAAAAGTGAAGGCAAGAAATTTTCTATTCGAAAGAGCAGTAAGAGCAAGATTGATCCTATTGCAGAGAAGAAGGCGAAGAAGTAGATGAGCGAGAACGATTTCAATTCCGTGGTGCAGCAAGAATCGATAGTAGATGGCGTTCGTAGTGAGCTTGAAGAGATTGATTCGAGCGATCTCTCAGAGCACGCTGCACGATTTGAGGCACTTCATAAGAAATTGCAAGATTCTCTGAATTCCATCGACGGTCTTTAATAGGGCTATCAACAGATGAAGACTCGTCTAGATGCAGAGCTAGTTCGCCGCGAGCTAGCACGTTCGCGCGAACAAGCTGCAGATCTCATCGAGTCTCGTTCAGTTTTGGTCAATGGAATTCCTGCAACTAAACCGGCAACTCAAGTAGATGCAGAGACCTCAATAGTCCTTCAGGGAAATCGTGATGATTTTGTCTCTAGAGGTGGCCACAAGTTAGCTGGTGCTCTCGATGTCTTCACCGACGTTGTAGTAGAGGGCAAGATCTGTCTTGATGCCGGCGCTTCGACAGGTGGCTTTACCGATGTGCTTTTGCGCAGAGGCGCTTCACGCGTTGTCGCAGTCGATGTTGGTTATGGTCAACTCGCATGGGAGTTACGTACCGATGAGCGGGTTAAAGTTCTTGATAGAACAAACATTAGACACCTCACGGGCGAGCAGGTAGGTGAGGAGATATCTCTCGTTGTTGCAGACCTCTCATTCATCTCACTCTCCCTCGTCCTCCCCGCTCTTGCTGCAGTTTCACGCTCTGATGCTGATTTTGTTCTGATGGTAAAGCCTCAGTTTGAAGTCGGACGCGAAAAATTGGGTGCTGGTGGCGTGGTTCGTGATCCTGCACTTCGCAAGGCAGCGGTTCTCGATGTTGCAGACTCGGCATACGATGTCGGTTTAGGCACTATGGGAATAGCGGCAAGCCCGCTTCCAGGTCCTGCAGGAAATGTCGAATACTTTCTATGGCTTCGTCGCGGTGCTCCTGCTATTGATGAAGCCGAGCTAGATCGTGCGATTGCAGATGGGCCAGCATGAGCACCCGTCGCGCCGTTATCTTTATTAACCCATCTCGCTCAGAGGCGTTAAGTGCTGCTCGCTCTCTGGCAGCTCTACTCATTGAAGAAGGTTTTCAGTTAGTCACTCCCGCCGAAGTAGAGATAGATGGTGTTGCGCGAGTTGCAACAGATCAAATTGGCGATGTTGAAATCGCAGTTGTTCTCGGTGGAGACGGAACAATTCTACGTGGAGCAGAAGTCACCCTGGCTCGTAATATCCCTCTACTCGGAATTAATCTAGGTCACGTTGGCTTCTTAGCTGAAGTGGAGAAACCATCAATTCAAGCTATCGCTTCGAGCATAGTGAATAAGAGTTATGTCTATGAAAATCGAATGGTTCTTGGTTACTCAGTCATTCGAGAAGGTAGAGAGATATCCGAGGGCTGGGCGCTTAATGAAATCACGGTGGAGCGTGAGCGCACCACCATGGTCGAACTCTTTGTGGAAATTGATCGTAGGCCGCTATCTCATTGGGGTTGCGATGGCCTCATCGTTTCGACTCCGACAGGCTCAACGGCATATGCATTCAGCGCAGGTGGTCCTGTTTTATGGCCAGAAATTGATGCTCTCGTGGTTCTGCCCATTTCAGCTCACGCTCTCTTCTCGCGTCCAATGGTTGTTTCAACTCAATCTGAAATCGTCGTAACGGTCGAGTCTAAAGTTGCTCTCCTATCAGCTGATGCACTTCGCAAGCTCCCACTTCAAACAGGGGATAGGGTCGTCATCACTCGTAACCCTCACATGATTAAGTTGGCCCACGTGAATCCAACGCTCTTCACAGACCGACTTGTGGCTAAGTTCAAGCTCCCTGTCGAAGGATGGCGCGGTGAGTGAACGTACCTATTTAGAAGAGATCTCCATCCGTAATCTTGGAATTATCGAGGAGTCTCGACTCGAATTTGGTAGAGGACTGAACGTACTCACCGGTGAAACTGGTGCAGGCAAGACAATGATTTTGACTGCACTTAATCTGGTTTTGGGCGGTAAATCTGATAGCGCATTGGTGAGAGCGGGTTCGGATCGGCTGAGCGCAACGGCGGTGTTTGCGACAGCCGAGGTTGTTTCAGCAGAATTGCTAGCAAAACTTTCAGAGAGCGATATTTCTCTGGAGGATAATCAAGTCATCTTCGCTCGATCTGTGAACGCAGATGGCAAGAGCAAAGCACTATGTAATGCTGCGACCGTTCCCGCGAGTGTCCTGGCCGACTTATCTCAACATCTTATTGAGATTCACGGTCAATCGGCGAACACTCATCTAGTCAAGCCATCTCGTCAGCGTGAGCTCCTTGATCGCTTTGCAGGCAAAGCACTCTCTGATGCGCAGAGTTCTTACTCGGAGATATATGAGTCATATGTGGAGTTCAAAGCTCGAATTGCGACTATGAAGAGTGCTGCATCTATCCGAGATAGTGAGATTGCAGAGCTTGAAGAGTTTCTCGATGGATGGAACAAACTTAAGGCCACTCGCGGAGAAGTTGCGTCAACTATAGATGAGATCTCACGACTTTCAAGTGTGGAAGATTTGCGCGTAGCGGCGACTCACTCATCTGCGGCTATATCTGATGAAGACTCTGGTTCTCTCACATCATTGGGCGCTGCCAAGAGAGCTCTCGAGAGTGCCAAGGGCAGAGATTCACGCCTTGATGAAATCGGAGAGAGAGTTGCTGAGAGCTTCTACATCCTCGATGAGGCGGCAAGAGATATCACTTCCTATCTATCGTCTTTGGAGGCAGATCCTGATCGACTTAACGCTCTGCAAGAACGTCGAGCAGCATTGAATAATTTCGTAAAGCGTTGGGGGACGATTACCGACCCCGATGAAGCTCTCGTTGCACTTGCCTCACGTGCTAAGGCTGGTAGAGAGTCAATCGCTGACCTTAAAGGTGGAGATGAAAGAATTGCAGAGCTAGAAAGTGAACTCAAGGGGATCAAAAGCGCACTGTTATCTGCTGCGAAAAATCTGACAAAAGTGCGCCTGGCAGCAGCATCGACTCTTGCTAACGAAGTTTCGGAAGAGTTAAGACATCTATCAATGCCTCATACCCAATTGATTATTGATATATCTTCACCGGATTATGAGGGCGCTCTTAAGGAGAGTGATTTCACCCAATCTGGTTGTGACGAAGTTTCTATCTCAATTAAGGCCCATCCAACTGCTGCCAAGGTTGCAATAGGTAAAGGTGCATCTGGCGGAGAGATGTCTCGGATCATGTTGGCACTGGAGGTTGTGATCGCAAAGAGCCAACCTGTGGGGACCTATATTTTTGATGAGGTAGATGCCGGGGTGGGCGGAAAGGCCGCGATTGAGGTGGGTCGTAGGCTTCACCGTCTCGCCGAGAACGCACAAGTCATCGTCGTTACCCACCTTCCTCAGGTAGCAGCATGGGCAGATACCCATTTCAGGGTCGAAAAGCGCAGCGACGGCCTGATTGTCGAATCTGGAGTAGAAAAGCTCAGCGAGAGCGCTCGAGTAGAGGAGATTGCTCGCATGCTTGCTGGCCTGGAAGAGTCCTCGAGTGCGCTAGAACACGCAGCTGAACTCCTTTCGATGCGCGGTTAGCCCCTCAAACAATGATAGGTTCGACTTCCATGAGCGAAAAAGACGCGAGCCGTGGACATGTCACAAAACACATCTTCGTTACCGGGGGAGTTGCCTCAAGTTTAGGCAAGGGTCTTACCGCTTCAAGTTTAGGTCGCCTCTTGGTAGCTCGCGGCATTCGGGTCACTATGCAAAAGCTGGATCCGTATCTCAACGTAGATCCAGGCACAATGAATCCATTCCAGCATGGTGAAGTCTTCGTCACCGACGATGGCGCAGAGACTGATCTTGATATTGGTCACTATGAGCGTTTCCTCGATAGAAACCTTGAAGGCTCTGCAAATGTCACAACAGGCCAAGTCTATTCGCGAGTAATTGCGCGAGAGCGTAGAGGTGAATATCTCGGTGAGACTGTTCAAGTTATTCCGCACATCACCAATGAGATCAAGGAGCGAATGCTCGGAAATGACTCAGATGAAATAGATGTGGTTATTACAGAAATTGGTGGAACGGTCGGAGATATTGAATCTCAGCCTTTCCTCGAAGCAGCCCGCCAGATACGCCAAGAGGTGGGTCGCGACAATGTTTTCTATCTCCATATTTCACTGGTTCCATATATAGGTCCATCGGGAGAGTTAAAGACTAAGCCGACCCAGCATTCAATTGCAGCACTTCGCAGTATTGGTATAGCTCCAGATGGAATCGTTCTTCGATGCGATCGACCAATTCCAGAGGGAATTAAGAAGAAGATCTCCTTGATGTGTGATGTTGATATGGAAGCTGTAGTGGCAGCAGTTGATGCGCCATCAATTTACGATATTCCAAAAGTGCTTAACCGAGAGGGTCTAGATTCATACATTGTGCGCCGCCTTGGATTGGGTGGCCATGATGTCGAATGGGCACAGTGGGATGCACTCCTTGAGAAAGTTCATAACCCGAAACATCATCTTCGTGTTGGACTTGTGGGTAAATACATCGATCTTCCTGATGCATATCTTTCTGTCTCAGAGGCACTTCGTGCCGGTGGATTCGCAAACGATGCCAAAGTTGAAATCGTATGGATCCCCAGTGATAACTGTGAAAGCCCACAGGGCGCAGCTAAGGAACTTTCATCATTAGATGCAATCTGTGTTCCCGGTGGATTTGGAATCCGCGGAATCGAGGGAAAGCTTGGCGCGCTCACATATGCACGTGAGAATAAGATTCCTACTCTTGGTCTTTGCTTAGGCCTTCAATGCATGGTCATAGAAGCTGCGCGAAATCTTGCTGGAATATCTGATGCCAGTTCTGCTGAGTTCACTCCAGATAGTGGAACTCATGTGATTGCAACGATGGCAGAGCAAATGGATATCGTCGCAGGCGATGCCGATATGGGCGGAACGATGCGATTAGGTCTTTATCAGGCAGAGCTCACTCCTGGTTCGATAGTTGCTCAGGTATACGGTGCAACACAGATTTCTGAGCGGCACCGCCATCGTTATGAGGTCAATAACAAATATCGCGAAAAGATTGCAGCCTCAGGAATTAATTTCTCCGGAATCTTTGCAGAGAAGAATCTCGTTGAGTTTGTCGAACTTCCTCGTGAGGTTCATCCTTATTATGTGGGAACCCAGGCTCACCCTGAGCTGCGTTCTCGACCAACACGTCCTCACCCACTATTTAGCGGACTTATTGCAGCAGCTATCGCCAAGAAAGGGCAATCATGAGAATCGGTGTACCAAAAGAGATCAAAGTTCTCGAGGCACGTGTTGCCCTCACACCTGAAGGAGTCTCTGAGTTCATCAGAGCTGGTCACACAGTGGTCATCGAGAAAGGTGCAGGACTAGGTTCTGCAATCACCGATGATCAATATGTTGCAGCAGGTGCAACGATAGAAGCAGATGTTGAGAAGATTTGGCGTGAAGCCGAAATGATTTTAAAGGTTAAGGAGCCAATTGAAGCCGAGTATTCACGTCTTCGTAAAGATCAGATCCTCTTCACCTACCTCCATCTTGCTGCAAGTAAGCCTTGTACTGACGCTCTTCTTGCAAGCGGTACAACTGCTATTGCATACGAAACAGTTGAACTCAATGGAACTCTTCCATTGCTAGCACCAATGTCTGAGGTTGCGGGACGGCTTGCAACACAGGTGGGAGCCACCGCTCTGCAGAAACCACATGGTGGACGTGGAGTTCTGCTTGGGGGAGTTCCGGGAGTTGCGCCTGGAAAAGTTGTAGTAATTGGCGGTGGAGTTGCAGGACTAAACGCCGCCGTTATTGCAATGGGAATGGGCGCTGATGTAACAGTTCTAGATCGCTCACTCGCGCGCCTTGCCTATATTGACACTGTCTATCAAGGTCGAATTAAGACACTTGCATCAACTTTCGGCTCAGTTGACCGTGAGGTGAAGTCAGCAGACCTAGTAATCGGAGCAGTCTTGGTTCATGGAGCTAAAGCGCCAAAGCTAGTCTCCAACGAGCAGGTAAAGGCCATGAAGCCTGGTGCGGTTCTAGTTGATATCGCCATCGATCAAGGTGGATGTTTCGAGGACTCAATGGCGACGACTCATGCTGAACCAACATTTAAGGTTCACGACGCCATCTTCTATTGTGTTGCAAATATGCCAGGCGCAGTTCCGGTTGCTTCCACCTACGCACTCACCAATGCAACCCTGCCATATGCTCTCGCTTTAGCTAATCACGGATGGGAAGAGGCCTGCGCCAGAGATTCAGCTCTTGCAAAGGGTCTCAATGTCCATGCTGGCAAGGTTTGTTATGAAGCTGTAGCAGTAGCTCATGGGTATTCAATGTAGTCAAGCGATTGCCACATATCTCGATCATTTGCGGATTGAGAGAGGGCTTTCGCCGAACTCGATCACAAGTTACAGCCGTGACTTGGGAAAGTTCGTTGCGATTTTGCAGGATAAGTCCCTTGATTTCCAATCCCTTTCCGAAGGGGAGATATCTGCAATTGTTGGAGAGCTCTCTGGCAAAGGGCTTTCTGCAACATCCATTAATAGATTCCTATCCAGCATAAAGGGTTTCTATAAGTACTGCGCGGTCGAGTATCAAACTTTCAATCCTCTCGTAGATTTCGCTCAGTTTAAGGTCTCGCGAAAACTTCCAAAAGCCTTATCTGTTGAAGAGGTGATGCGTTTGATTTCCACTGCTGAGAACCCTGCAGATCCAACATCTTTACGTGATCGTGCCATTCTTGAACTTCTTTATGGCACCGGTGCACGAGTTGCAGAGTTGGTTTCCATAGATATTTCAGATATTTCTACTGAGATACTAGATGGTGAAGAGATTCGAATTCTCAAATTGCGTGGTAAAGGTTCTAAAGAACGATTAGTCCCAATAGGAAGATTTGCTATGGAAGCAATTGAGAATTATCTTGTTCGACTTCGTCCTGGATTGCTGGCAAAGAACTCCCATAATGAGAGGGCGCTTTTTCTCAATTCACGAGGCGGCAGGTTAACGAGACAGTCTGCCTGGAACACGGTTGTGAAGGCATCTCGAGCATCTGGCTTAGAGGGGCGAGTCTCTCCACATGTGTTTCGCCATAGCTATGCGACTCATCTTCTCGATGGCGGAGCCGATATTCGCGTCGTTCAGGAGCTCTTAGGACATGCCTCTGTGACGACAACACAGATATACACCCTCGTCACGATAGATAAGGTGCGCGAGAGCTATAGCCTTGCCCACCCTAGGGCGAAGAGCTAGAGCTGTGAAGTAGATCTAAAGGCCGCGAAGTCTGCGTGCCAAGATACTTTGATCGCCCTTAGCTTCCAGATCAGCAATGATTACTGCGATGGATTCGCGAACAATTCGGCCACGATCTACCGCTAGACCCAAATCACCGCGAAGCATCAGTCGAGCCTGATCAAGATCAAAAAGCTCATCAGGGGATAGGTAGACAGTAATTTTCTCATCGTGACGCTCTCGACCCGATGGTGATTTATCGGCCGAAGTAACTCGGCGACGTGGAATAGATCGCACACCCTTCTTACTTTTGGGGGCTGCAGTTCCGATTGGTTGCGAAGGAGCCACAGATGCGACGACAGGTTCTGCGACTTCTCGAACTGCGCTGAGTGCAGGCGCGGTGTTGCGGAAGAGTTCATCGGCTCCCGGCAAGCTAGCTCTACGTGTCATCGTGCTCCTCCTCGTGAGATTAATTCGCGGGCAAGTCGTCGATATGACTGCGCTCCAACAGAAGATGTGGCATAAGCGGTAATCGGTTCACCTGCAACGGTTGCTTCCGAAAAGCGGATTGATTTAGAGATCAATGTATCGAAAACGACACCGGGATGGCCTTCGATGATGCGCGAAATAACCTCGCGATTGTGAAGAGTCTTCTTATCAAACATTGTCGCGATGATTCCAATCAATTTCAACTCTGGGTTGTATACCTCTCGCACCTTGCCAATATTCTCTGAAAGTTCAATAAATCCATGCATTGCAAAGTTTTCACATTGCATTGGAACGATGATTTCATCAGAGGCAACGAGTGCGTTAATTGCAAGGCGGCCCATTGTTGGCTGACAATCAATCAAAATCACATCGTATTCATTGCGCAACGGAGCGAGCGCTTTCTTAAGGTAGAGGTGACCTGAAATGTCACTTGAGAGTTTCATTTCGATTCCAACGAGATCTTTATTCGCTGGCAAGAAATCAAGGTTAGCCACAGATGATTTCAGAACAATCTCATCAATGTTTGCATCTGGTGCAAGAAGCGCGTAGTAAACGGTGTTCTCTAGTGGAAGGCGATGAGCATTGACACCAAGGCCGAGAGAGAGACCACCCTGCGGGTCGAAGTCCACGAGGAGGACGCGTCGTCCAAGTTCGGCAAGTGCTGCACCGAGGCTGATCGTGGTTGTTGTCTTGCCGACTCCACCTTTCTGGTTAAAGATAGAAATCACTTTGGCCTGACCGTGCTCTTGAATGGGAGCAGGCACTGGGAAGTTTTGGATGGTTCCTCCGAAGAGAGCGGCAGCAGTCACCACATCATCTTCAAATGTCGATTTAGCGTTCAAGCGTCAAACCTCTTTCTCAATTGGCGCGACTCTACGCTGGATGTGCGCAAAGAGGCAACTAGACCAAGTAAGGTTCGCGCGTGGATATTCTTCAGACCCCATCAGCTACAGGCGAGGAGATCGCCCCTGATGTAGTCGATGATGGCCAATTCAAGGTCCACCTCGATAACTTTGATGGCCCCTTTGACCTGCTCTTACAGCTAATCTCGCGTCACAAGCTCGATATCACTGAGGTCTCACTCAGCCTCGTAACTGATGAATTCATCTCCTTTATTCGCGCCCTCGAGGCCTCCGGAGAGGGCTGGCGACTTGATCAGGCAACGGAGTTTCTCGTCATAGCAGCGACCTTGCTTGATCTGAAGGCGGCAAGATTGCTTCCTAGCGGTGAGATAGAGGATGAGGAGGACCTAGCCCTCCTTGAGGCGCGAGACATCCTCTTTGCTCGACTTCTTCAATACAGAGCCTTTAAGGAGATAGCTGCCAATTTCCAGGAGGCTATAGCCGCAGCCGATAAGTCATTCCCGCGCGTGGTAGCCCTAGATCCTGCTCTCTCGACCCTGCTTCCAGAGGTCCTGATTGGAGTGGGTCCCGAGCGCTTTGCCGCCATAGCAGACCGCGTTTTGACCCCTAAGGTGGCTACAGTAGTGGCCGTAGAGCACCTTCACAGCGCCCTTGTTAGCGTGAGCGAGGAGTCCCGCCTTGTCGTAGAGGCGCTTCGCAAGGGGCGCACGCTCAGCTTTAGATCACTCATTGCGGAGGCAGATTCAACCCTGGTGGTGGTGGCACGCTTTCTTGCACTTCTCGACCTTTACCGCCAGGGCGCTTTGCGCTTCGAGCAGGTAGTTGCCTTGGGTGAGCTTCAAATTAGCTGGGTCGGTTCAGATGAGGGAGAGATTCTCGCCTCATCTGAGTTTGATATCCCGGCCGGTGAGGAGTTCCCCGAGCAGGAGAGTGAAGTAGAGGTTGAGGGTTTGGAGAGCGGAAACTCTCAGGTAGAAGTTGAGGGTAATGGCTCGGTCCATGAAATGGGAGAGATTGAGGAGAATGGCGATGAGTGATCAAGTTGAGAACCAGGTGGAGGTTACCGTCGAAGAGCTCGAGAAGGTCACTGAGCCTTCTGAAGGTCAACTCTCTCACGTCTATGACGAGGCCACGCTGGGTCGTTCAATTGAGGCGATCCTGATGGTTGTAGATGAACCAGTGACCGAGCTGACGCTGGCCTCAGTACTTGAGGTAACAGTTGATCAGGTTGTTGATGCGCTAGAACGCCTACAGGGCTCCTATGAGGAGCACGGGTTTTCACTGCGAGCCATCAATGGGGGATGGCGCTTCTATAGCTCGCCCGAGTTTAGCTCCGTGGTTGAGAAGTTCGTCCTCGATGGGCAGCAAAACCGCCTTACCCAGGCTGCCCTAGAAACCCTAGCTGTGATCGCATACCGCCAGCCAGTCTCTCGAGCCCGAGTCTCTGCTATTCGAGGGGTCAATGTTGAGGCTGTGATGAAGACTTTGATTACCCGAGGCCTGGTCGACGAATATGGTGTCGAGAATGAGACGGGAGCGATCCTCTACAAGACCACGAGCTACTTCCTAGAGCGTCTTGGACTTAATCGTCTGGAAGATCTTCCCCCATTGGCTCCTCATCTGCCCGATATCGACGGTCTCGATGAGATCCTCGATTCGCTCACAGACTAACCCTTAAGCTACACTTGAGCCAGCCCCTCTAGATCGGGCTCTATTACCTCGCCGACTGTCGTCCAATGGATAGCCGCAGAATGGATCAATCTCATGGCACTTATTCGCCTCAATAAAATCATCGCAGATGCCGGGGTTACCTCGCGTAGGGGAGCCGATGACCTCATCATTTCAGGAAGAGTCTCTGTTGACGGTCGCACAGTTCGAGAGCTCGGGGCAAAGTTTGATCCTGAAAAGGTTAATGTAGAAGTTGATAGTGAGACAATTACACAACAATTGACTAAGACTTATCTTGCACTGCATAAGCCCAGAGGTGTTTTGTCTACCATGTATGACCCAGATGGACGCCCCTCTCTCGCTGACTTCATTGACCTACGTACCGAACGTCTCTTTCATGTCGGTAGATTAGATAAAGACTCAGAGGGGTTGATTCTTCTAACGAATGATGGGGATCTGACCTTTAGGGCCACCCATCCATCATTTGGACTCGAAAAGACCTACATTATTGAATTCGAGGGGAAACTACCCACTGGAATCGAGAAGACTCTACGTAATGGCGTCGAGCTCGAAGATGGAATGGCCCGCGTTTTGGATTACAAGCAGCTCTCACCCACCTGGCTCGAGGTAACTATCCACGAGGGCAGATATCACATTATCCGTCGACTTATGGAGGCCATCGGGGTCGAAGTTCTACGACTGATTAGAACAAAGTTTGGGCCCATCTCTCTGGGTGAAACCCTCGAAGGTCGATGGCGAGATCTGAATGAAGGCGAATTGTTAAGCCTACAAAAAGCTTTAGAGCTATAGCAATTAATCGATATCGAGTGAAAAAGTTGTTAGATTGATTTATCTACAATACTCGGATGGTCAAATGAAGTATCTATTTATCGATAATGTTGAGCGCGATATTCTCAAGTCGTATATATAAATCGACATTTACTTCCAATCGATTAACTCCTCGATAAGAACGATCACGGGTCCTGCTCATCAGGAAAATTAGAAAAACGTTTAATGGTTAAATCGATTTACACACGAAAAGACACTTCCGAGAAAGAGCGTTAACTGTATGCTTTCACCCATGAGAGTACGAGCTATTCGTGGGGCAGTTCAGGTTGAGGCCAATACGGCCGAAGCGATAGCCGCTGGAACAAAGGAGCTCCTGCTGGAGATCCTTTCAGCCAATCGACTCA
>JACCDI011439216.1_pt1 | contig 13397 bp, 12 predicted proteins | sample 7442791 | NCBI WGS metagenome assembly JACCDI01 (sample SAMN15323434, study PRJNA562643) | freshwater metagenome | isolation source: river surface water | place: USA:Blue River Watershed | collected 2017-08-15
ATTCAGCCTGAATAAAAATCAAAGCGCCCTCAGATTAGAAATCCCGATAGGATATATTTTTTATTATATTATTGTACTTTGTACAGCAGAAATCTGCAAAAAAATTGTACTAATATTTAAAGACTAATTCCCAAATTAGGGCCGTAGTAAGGGGTGCCAAAGTTTTACGCTTATATGCTTACGCTTACTCTTACGCTTACTCTTACGGTTGCAGTTGCAATTGCGTCTGGTACATTCTACATACGTGATCCAACTTCAAGCTGAAACGTTTCTTCACCCAAAATTTTAGCAATTTCAGGGGATTCTCCAAGAAATGAACAGCATGAACAGCATCGCTCCAGCGCAAGCAAGCAAAGTCTTGCTGGCGCTGGATCCGAAAGAAGCTGAAACAATCTCATCTTGCTTCTTCCAGACCCAACTTTTCTCTTCACGAGTATTTTCTTTCTGTGTCACTCACACATCCTATTTTGCCATGGAAAATATGATAGGAGCAACACTCTTTTTGCATTGAATTTATGAAGAAAACAATCCAATTAGCTATATTCTATATTAAATATGTCTTGTCTTAATCACATTCAAGTTGCAAGTTGTACTGGCAGCGGACAAAGGCAATGACAATGGATGGCAATGACAATGATGGCGATGGCAATAATAACGGATGAAGGCGACAACAATGGATGGTGATGACAATGGATGGGTGATGATGGATGGCAATAAAGGACAATGATGGCAGCCTGCAATGATGGGGTGACAACAAAGGCAATGAATATGACAATGGATGGAGACGACAATGACAGCAAAGATGGACAGGACAAAGACACAGTCATGATGGACAGGCAATGGATGGCAACACAACAATGCAGATGGATGGGTGGATGAACATGCTGGACAATGGAAGGAAAAGGCAATGAAATTTTCATAGAAATGATTGATGGAAATTAAAAGAGTTTGTGCTGTAGGAATTAGAGTAAACAAAATTATGCTCTGTGTTTTGGATGGTAAACTTCACCCAAAATAAATATGTCCCATTCTGTGACAGACATATTTTGTTGTTATTTGAGCCAAATAACAGTTGGGATGAGTATGGATAAATCACTGAGAAAAAGATTGAAATACTCCTTTCTTTTTATCAAACTACATTATTTTTCCATACATCTTTTGTCTTCAAATTTCAAATATTTTGCATTGGAGGAATGGTATTCATGATGTGATGCCAAAAATAGATTCAGAACTGTTGCCTATTATGTTGAAGAAAGACAGATGAGGTGAGATGATTTAACATAGAGAGGTACAATACATTGGTGTGACTCAAGCAAAATCATAAGCAAAACCCATTGAATGTAATTTTTGCTTAAGCCATCAAGAATTCTAAATCAAAGCTCCCCGTCAGAAGATCTCACCTCAAAATTACATCAAAAAATCATTTCAGAACTGCATAAGTGTATGACTTTGGCACCCACTAGTAATATCAACTGATTTTCATTTATGTGATGGTCTGTTGTTGTCCATTTTCTTTTTCAGGATTTTGTCTCTTTATAGGCTGATTCATCATTTGGTGAGATGACAAAAATACTTTCCATTAATCTCCAAATCACACACCCCCAATTCCTGTGCTCCATTGTTGCACAGACATTATTGGATTATGTAGTGCAATGATATATTTACAAACATAATCATAAAATATTTTGTATCATATTTTATTAAAGATGAGCTGTGCCCCTCCAATTGAGTATATCAACAACAAACTCCTCCATATTGATGCACAAAAATGGTTTGATCATCTTCAGGATGTTGGAGATGACATGACTGAAGATTAGAAAGAGGCATCCAAAAAACCATGGACAAAAAATTTTCAATGGCCGGTTTTACAAGTATAGTTATGAGCTTGCTTCTGAGTTCTATATTAATTTACAGAAACACGAAAAACATGTTGCAAAATTTCCAATGAATAAATCTGAAATTGTGAAATGCATTTCAGGATATATTTTACTAAATCATACTAAATTTGCAATTACAGATGCCAATAATCATCCAGAAGGTGCTGTGTTCTTGGAACTCCATGCATCTAGCAAAATTAGTGTCAAAAGCAATATTATTTACATTCTCTCACAGCAAGACTTACTGTCACACTTTTACCAGTTCTTGGCTTCCAACAGACTTGAAAACATGAAAACCACTCCCATCAACAAATTGAGACTTGTGAGGATCCTTCTATCCTATCAGGTGTGCAAGTACCTACCTGATATAATGGGGATCTCAACAGGTGAAAATTGACAGCAGTTGGATGCATCAAGAGGCTGTCAAGCAGGCTGGAATCTAGCGTGTGACCTCTTTTTGGATTTGAATCATATTGGAAACCTCCCAGAGTGGTGGTGTCATCCAGACACAAGAAATGAAATAAACCAGAAGATAGGAGATGATGGATGATGTTTTTGTTAAGTATGGAATTTAATCCTAATCAAGAGGATAGAATAACCTTACCATGGACTCTTCCGTTGTTGAAGACAATTTTTGGAATGGTAAGAAAGAGTTATAATTGTTCATGGAGCATTACACAATGGGGACAGGAGGTGGCTCAGGAATGCCTGAAAATTATGTCATTTGGCAAGAAAGAGATGAGACAATAATTATGGGAAACATATCACAGAATAGCTGCTGATTTGTACCTCACTGGTGTGTACATGTGGGACCGCATGTATGACTATCCCTTTATTACTACCCATGAACAAGACCCAAAACAAGCTAGAATTGACAATGGGGGTGCATTGGCAGTTTAAGTGATGGAAATATTAGTTCTAGTGGCTCAGAGAGTGATACAACTCCAAAGAAAAACTGATTTGTAGAGGGTGTTAGAGCAATGTCTACTGTCTTGGAAAATTTCCAACCGCAATGACAGATTGCAAATAAAAAAGTTATCAATGAGATTGTTTCTGCTTTTTTGGATGGGTCTCCAAAAATCAGGGCAAAGTAAATGCCATGTCTGAATCTGATCAGAGGCGGCAATTGGTTGATAAAATTCATTCCACAAACAATACCATCAGCATGTTCAAAAAAGAAGTGAAGAATTGAAAAAGACAGGAAAAAAGGCAATCAAAACTTTGAAACCAAAAAAGCAAAAATAATATAGTTGTGAAGTTGCCAAGAAAGAGGGAATCATTGAATTGCTTGGTCTTGTATTGTCTAGACATGCCAAGGAACTCAAGAGAATTTTCTTGTTTGGTGTTGATTCACCTAACAAACTAACTTATGCAGGAGCAAACAAAAACTCTGATGAGAGCAGTGTTGAGATCAAAAGTTATGAATAGAAGATATTGTTTTGTAAGTCATTAAAATCAGATTTATTAACAATTTTAGTAGTTTTCTACTACACAGTTTTTGATGCAAAACCCATTCACTTGAGGGCATTGCAGTTGACTCATTGCTTTCATGAACATTAATTCTCTTGAATACTTGTTCCATAATCATTACATTGTTTTTCATTTGATACAGGGTGGCCTCCACAAAGTATACTACCATCTTCATTGAGGCAAAGATCACCTTCTCCACCACATACACCGCTGTATGTTTCATGTAAAGAGAACCTTCAACTGTCATCATTGAATATGGTGTTATCACTGTTTACAGGAAATGAATTCTGTTTACAACATTCAGTGACAAAATTGTGCAATCACTGAAAAGTATCAATCACCTTAACATTCTGCACAAGACTAAAGAAAACAAGCTTCCAAAATATCCCCCAATGTAGATCTATATCCCCAAAGGTGCATTTGACTTTTATCCATGAAGCAGAAAGGAAAAAATTAATGTTATCTTTGGAAGTTTCATGTACTGTGTTGTCAATAGGCATGATGAGGAAACTTTTAAGTGCATACGCAGAATCCCCAATAAAATAAAAAACCTTTTCATACACTGATTACCATCTTTTAGACAACCATTTCCCAAGCAACCAATTTTTAAGTGCAGTTGAATCATGATTAGCTCTACAATGAAGAATGTTGTGATATAATATGATTTTGTCACAAATGACAATCAATTGCACATTCACTCCATAAAATACTTTCCTACTGTAATAGGAAACTATATCTTGAACATTAACCCATTTGCCAAGGCTTCTTCATCTTTACAAGCCACCCATTGAGCGCCTCAATACAACTGGCAAAAACTCCATCGCTTTTGTTGCAAAATCCTTTAGCAACCATTTCCGTTTTTTATCATCCAAAGAATAGCCCACTCCATTGATTTTTACAAGACAATAATCCAGAAACCACTTGTCTATCACTTTATGAAAGATTTTGTGAATGTGTCTGGTTGCAATTCCAATCAACACAACAATATCCAAATATGCCCACCAGCCAAAAGCCTCAACAAAATAGCAATTTTTATTTTTCCAGAAATCAATGAACCAGTACTCACCCAATAAACATGGACCATTGTTTTTGAGTTTTTTCTCTCTGTTTGTTCAAGTTTGTGGATGAATGTTTCTCTTTTGAATTTGTTAGGGGCAATATTATCTTTGATATGGTGGAATAATTCTGCAAAACAATCTCATGACATTCTAAAATACCTTTGAAATTGAGTCTCTGAGAGAGAATATTCGAGATCCTCCCAACTTTTTCTCTTGCAAAATCTCTGTGACTTTGCCCTCAGCATATATTTATCTTTTTTAGCCTGAGAAGTAAAATCATGCCAAAAAATTTCCAACAATGCATCCTCAATGTTCTCAGTGTCCAAAAGTTGAACCAAAGCAATACAAAATGTGATGCACTTTGAACTTTGTTTTCCAATTAGTCTGTTCATTACTTGATGGATTGTCATTGTTTAAAATGCAAAATATTTGTATTTGGTTTGAGGTAGGGTGCCATGAATTGTTGAAGGGGCGATTGTGTGACTGGTATTGTTTGTGTCTTGTTGTTTCTCTTGTCCTCTGCACAGGAATTTGCACTCTATATTGGCTCAAATATCAATGTGAAAATCAATGAAACCTACTTGAAAATCATCAAACTTCAAAGAGGTTTTATCAATTTTTGACTGATTTTTCTTGATCAATTTTGTATTAACAGGTTTACATGACATGTAAATCCCTGCAAATAGATAAAAATTGTTAATATTGGTTGGTGAGGAGACTATGGCCCTAAATAACATGCTTCTTGTAGCATTCCAAGCACATTGGCACCTTCTTCCAAAAACTGCTGCAAAATGTCCTTTGGTAGAAATTTTTGAATGGCTCCCATATCCTTTGTTTTGTCATCCCATTCTCCAGTAAAAAAGGCCTCTTCTCAAGAGTATGATTATTTGCTACTTTATCAACACTACTGCAAGTCTTTGGCCACTCAATTTGTGCCACTGAATTTCCATCATCATTTAGGTTGTTGAATAGCATTCTCTTTGCCAATGCAAGGCAAAATTCCAGTTGCAGCTATGCTCTCACCTTTCAAAAAAACATAAAATCTGACATTGTAAGTTGTTGAGGCTTTGTGCTGTCTAATATCTTTGCACTTGGTGACAGTGGTTTCTAGGGATCTGCTTGCTTGATGGAACTATTGTCTGGGTTGTTGCCTGGTCATGGCGACCTGGTCAGTTCATGGGTCTAATAAACTGGAAATGTATTAGGTAAGTGGTAGGCAGAAATTGGCCATGGCCCAGGTGATGTCTTATACCTGTATATGTCTGATCTAAAATAAAAATTATGAGCTACACTACTGTTATAATTTGTGGGATTGATTGATGTGTTCCTATGGTGATGCACGCACCTGCCTGCCTCACTACTAAGTTCCTAAAACTGTAGGTGATTGCTTCCATGAAAATACAGGAAGATACTTTCCTTCATTAATGAAAGTAAAACCTCCATTATGGTTGAATTTATCAAAATATCTTTTTTCTTTTTTTGGCCTCACAAGTTGAGCAAACCAAACTGTACACAATGTACATTGAATCTCCTTTTTTGGGCATACTTCTCACCATGTGAGAACCCTAATGATCACACTTCCTGTGGAAGTAGCAGCCATGCCATACCCACATTTTCTTTATCTTTTTTCCTTTTTTGGGGGGGATAGGATTTCCATTTTGCACACATTGTCATACAGGGGGAGCTCAATTGTAATCCTATTTTTTAAATACCATGTATCCTTGCATTGGTTACAAGGAGGAAGAGTGTTATGCCCAGTTGTGCTTACCCTGGATTCCCAGGAATCCTCCTTTGTGGATTCCCATGCCTCCTGTTTCTCTGTCTTTTAGTGATGTCAGGTTCACCACACGAATCTATCCTTCTCACAGCCTTGCTGATATATGATTAAACACATGCCAAGTTGCCTCACATGCTGGTTTGTGCTACACCCACATTCTCATAATTCTAAAGTAAATAAACAATTACAACACTCAAATATAGGTATATCATGTGCAAACCCTGTAATCCACCCTGAAACAGGTGAAACATTTACCAGTTATGAAAAATTGGCCAACAACCCCTCAACAAAATAAACATGGACAACAGCAATGGCCATGGACCTAGTCAACATTGCACAAGGCCACAAAGCAACCAACACACCAGGCACAAACATTGTCTTTTTCCTTGGCCACAATATAATAAAAAACACAGAAAGAAAAAACACATATATGCCTGTATCATTGTGGACTGTGGACTACAGACCACAAAAGCCGGATCCATACCAAGTTAGAACCACAGTTGGAGAGAACCTCATTGAATATTCATATGACATCACAACACTAACAGAAGACTTTGTCACCACCAAAATACTTTGAAAAAGTGTTTCCAGTACCCCACCCAAATGCAAACTACTTTGTGCTGATGTAAAGAGATTTTACCTCAACACTCCAATGGAGCACTTTGAATACATGCCAATGCAAATCAAACTCATCTCATAATCATTCATTGATGACTTGGACCTACAACACAAAACCAAAGGTTGATTTGTCTACATAGAAATTAGAAATGGCATGTATGGATTACCACAAGCTGGCATCTTGGTCAATCAACTGCTGAAGAAAGATTAGCCAAATTTGGATATTGCAAAGTCCCACATAACCAGGTCTATGAAATCACCACTTACAACCGATCCAATTCATGCTGGTTGCTGATGACTTTGACATTAAATATATCAACAAAAGGGATGCAGAGCATCTACAAGATGCCCTTAAAGACCATTACAAAGTGGAAACCTATTGGACTGATGGACTGTATTGCAGAATCACACTTGACTGGAACTACAAAGACAATTATTGTTGACTCATCTATGCCAGGATACATCAAAAAGCAACTAGAAAAACATGGACACATTTGGAAAGGGACGCTGCAAGATAGCCCATATCCAGTCCCAACCAAAAAGTATGAAAAGCTGTTCAAGATACCATCCCTGAAGGCACCACCAGAGAATTTTCAGAGGACAAGAAAAATGAGATCAACACATTGTGGCTAGGTTGGCAGTTACCCTGTGTAATACCCAAATACCCCTCAGTTACTCTTTGTTACCCCTTTTTGAGGGGTAATGGTGTTACTCAAATTAAAGTAATGGTCAAAACCCTCTGTGAGTCACATACCCAATCTCTGGATTTGTGAATATCAACTATCAGCTTGTATTTACTTCTTACTCCAAATTTGTCAAATTTTACATGGGGATTGAACAATGTACACAAAACAATCAACACACACTTGCAGTACTTGTGCTCCACTGGCTTATGATCCATCACTGATTACTGGGGTGACTGGGGTGTTACATGGGTAATTACTCTTTTAGGGGTTACTTACCCCTAAAATAGGGGAAACAAAAAAGAGTAACTGCCAACCTAGCATTGTGGGAAGCATATTTACTATGTCTGGGTTATCAACATCACCCTGTTCACCCTGTTCATGGCACTCACCACTACAGCTGTTGAACAACCAAAGCCACAGAATTCACTATGGACACTGTTGAACAACTTCTTGATTACTAGGCAACACACCCAAATACAAAATGCAGGTATGAAAATCTGATATGAGATATGATACTAAACATACATTATTCACTCTGATGCCTTGTACCTTGGTGCATCCAAAGCAAAAAGCCAAGTTATAGGACACTTCTTCCTCAAATGCTCCCTCAAAATAAACAACCAATAAAATTATAGAATTGAATGTATCAATCCATTTTCTCATATCTTTCCTGAGATTTGTTGCTGCCTTTGTTGCTGAAGCAGAACTATGTTCTCTCTTTGTCAATACCAGAGCAAGAATCACCTGTCTCATTCTTGAAGAAATGGGACACCCCCAACCAACCACACCAATACACTACAATAGCATTTAGAATTGCAAATAACACTGTCAAGAAATTATGCCCACAATCCATGAAAATATGATAGTTTTGGGTTGCCAACCAGGTTGCAAAAAGTCAGGCACCCAGATTGAGAGAATCTTACAGACTACTTCACTAAACATCATCCAGCCACTCATCATACCCAAGTCAGACTGTAATATCTCCACATGGATCACTCCCCAGTCTATCTCCCTAGAGCCGCTGTGCCAAATGTCATACAAGGGTATCTTGGAACTAATTCCCATAGGTACGGTATGGTATCCATACTCCTTTGTCAATACTTTCAATAGTACACGACACATGGTCCATCAAGCCAACTTACCCTGAGGCTCATGACTGTGCTTGGACACCTGGTACTACACCTATTGCATGCTACTCACCAATAGCTCATGACTTTAGTTAGGACATCAGTTAGCTTCACCATTGCCTTAGTGCTGAATGCTTGTTTAAACACAATTACACATTGAATCAAGTATAGCAATCAGTACTCTCAGGATGAAACTTTTTTGAAAATACATTTGAATTCATGACCTCTTCTTCAAGATGTTGTTTTTACTGTGATGAATGCTAAATAGTTCATGCCCTCTCTGTGTAGTTAGACAAATAAAACCATAAGGCATTTACTGTACTTTAGAAATTAAAATATATGACAAAAAGGTACTGATACCACTGCCTGAATCATTTGTTTCATCAATTCCAAAACCATCCCTGTAATAGTTCATTCTTATCCTCAAAGAGCAGTGGATTCTGTGAAATATAAGATGGTTAGCTTATTACTTTAACAAGATCTTCAATTTTCAATCCCAACTCATTTGAAGAAGTCACACATGGTACAATTACTAATAAATGGTCCAATCGATGTGATTGTGGAAAAATTTGATTATAATAAAAGCTATTATCCCACTCTATATCAAAGGTGCTAAAATTGAGAAAATGGGCTATGCATTGATAAATGTTGTTGTTGCTCTCAATACTTTCAGGTGTGTTGATCATCTGTACAGAAAAAGAAGCAATTGTTCCAGTGATACTTATTATTCTGAGTTAAAGTCTTGTGTTCAATTTAATACATAATGCTAATGGATATGGCCATAGAAACAGTTTGACAGGTATTCTACAATGAATATTCCAAAATAGGTGTGTCAAACCTGATTACCTCTGTTCTTTTACTACAATTATTGGTTCTTATGACAATTTTCTTGTTCAATGATGTGATTCTTTGTTGCTACAAAAGTAGTCATCAATTGATCTCTTGGTTGTAAATTTCTATATTTAATATTGATATTGCTACTGATCCTGCTACAGACTGCCAGTGCTACTGCCTGTCTTGATTCAGGCCTTCTGTGTGCCTACTACTGGCAAATATTCCAGGATGAAGTAAGAAGTAATGGAGTTGCTATTGCTGAATACCACTGGTGGTGTTTGTGCTAATGTTGGTGTCCCAGCCTGTTCCATCTAGAATAAAATGATGTACATGAAGGTGGTCCATATAAAGTTAGAGAAACCAAAGTGATGAATTAAATAGGTGTGAGAATGAAAGGGTCTAATATCAGGGAGCAAGACTCATAGTCTCACAGAGATGAGTTCATATCTATTGAACCATCCCAATACAGTATATTACAATTGTCATGATTTTTATTGATCCTCTAATAAGAATAATCTTTACAAACTATGTATCTCAATACAAAATTGTATTACTGACCATTATCAAATGCTTTATTTGATGGATCTAAATTGCTGGGTTCTGCCCATTACATATTCAGAACTGATATTTGCATTAGACTAGATTTACTTCTGGATTGTGGTATTAAGAAAAAAGACTTCCCAGTATAGATCAATTTCCCAAAACAGCAACACAAATGTTAACAACTGCAAATATTTCAGTATTGTTCTATCAAGCCACATACAACAGCAAGTGTCTTTTGTCAGAATCGTTTTCAATGAAAGGGTGTCATTATATAGGACTTGCTCTGTACAGTCAATAACAAAAGCTTAAAATATAAGTTCTAGTTAGGAAGTAGGAAATATGATTATAGTAAATAATTATTTCAAATAATATTATGAAATGTGATTCAAGAGATGGTTTGAAATTATTAAGTCATAGATGTCCTAATAACTATTCTACTACCATGAAAACAAAACACTGCTGTTGTATTATCTTAACAATCTTTTCCAGTCATACCAACAAATTTAAAACATGACAATGGATGTATAATGACAGTGAAGATGAAATCAGGCAGAGAAAAAGATTTAAAAAATTAAATAATTATTAATATTCTTTGTTTATCATTAATGAACCCAGTTGAAAAGGGTGGGGATTTGGAGATGTTTGAGGAATATCTATTTCCAAATATTTTTTACATAACTTAATAGGTCACGTTTTGAGAAAAATGAAAATGAGAAGTCCCAACATTGATTTTGTTGAAAAGTATTATTCTCTTGTAATATCATATCAAAACAGAAATGTTTCATATCAGTATGGTATCCCAAGAATTCATAGTGAACACCATAATTACAATCATGATGTAAAACTTGTTGAGTTGTTGAAACTCATTGCAGATAGACTTAGTTGGAATTGACAATGTAATGATATCATCATGATGTGACAAAATGGGTTTGTTTTTGAAATCACAAAAAAGTGTGACATCCAACAACATTTTTGATTTTGTCATAAATGAGTCATGTGACAGAGGTGTGTCATATGTCCATGACACATGATTGATGATCTTGCTTTTTATTCTTCTATTTTTGTGATGTTTCCAAATTTTCTTTTTCCATCAGAAAATACCTACCATGATGCAGTCTTGTGGGGACTCATGAGGAGTGAAGAGGTGAGCCCTAAAAAATGCCATCACTACTGCAATGGTAAAGTTGCAATGGCAATGGACTCAGTTGCCCTTTGTGGCAGCAATTTCTCTTGCAATGGGCAATTCTGGTGGTCGCAGCTGCACCAATGGGTGTTCTCCCTCCAAAGCAAAAATGATGGCTTGTTTTTTTTGTTTCCAGGGGTGGAGAGACAGCTATTTAGCTGGTTGTAATTGCCATGGCACAGCGCAAACAGTGCTAGGACTAAAAACATAATTTTGAATTGAACATTTTAGCTTAAGAAATTGTGTTTTACTTTCAATTAGGTAATTGAAATTAAATTGTGATAATTGTAGTAATGTTGCTGAAAAATTTCTATTCCATGACATAATCAACCAAAATAGCAAATGCCATGGTCAATAATAATTTTTCATTGGTGAAACAACAGGAGGCAAAAAAAAAGTAGTTAAAAACTGTTATGTTGTATAATTAAGTTATTAAGTTATAATTAGTTGTTAGGATATTTTTATTTATTTATTCAATTGCTTTTTTGATGTTTGTTTAACAAACTTAACAATGACGTAATTTCAATGCTTTACAATGACATTGTCATAATCGGCTTAAATAAAACCCCTGTGACTTAGTCTGTGACAGACACCTGTGATGCACAATGACTTGTAATGACTTGTAATGATGTCATGCAAATGATGTTACATACTTTTTGAATTCATCATGACAAACTTCATTTCCAACTAAGTAGATAGAGATTAATGCCAGGAGATTAAAAACAAAACCAAACAAATTGACCACAAGCTGTTTGAAAAAATAACATGATGAGTTTGAAAAGTGGTTAAATGTAATCAGGCAATGTAAAATAGGTTAAAAGTGCCACAAAAGGGTTGTTGTACGCTCGGTACCAGTAAAAAACTGAAAGTTAATTGCTTTGACCGTGAATCGAACACGGGACCTTCAGATCTTCAGTCTGACGCTCTCCCAACTGAGCTATCAAAGCTGTTGAAATAACAGCCAAGAAGACTAATATATTTTAAATTTGATATCGTACTTGATCTACACTCTTAATAATACAATAAAAAAATTTATCTTGGTTTATGAACTCTCTATCATGACACATAAATAAGCTTCTGAGCAATATATGTTGTGATATATAAAACTCAAGAATGACATTGTTAATAAAATATTGTAAACAGAGGCAATATACTCACATTGAATCGGATGCATCTCATCTATCTCTGGTGTCAACTCTGTGGTTATGATTTAGTGATGGTTCTTAGTGATGATTCCAACAAACTCATTTTTATGGTGATGTGTTTTAGTGTTATTTTTTATAGTACAGAGCATAATCCTTACAATCATACTTGCACAATACTTCAAGTGTTACAATAGAATAATTTAGTGTACTCTATGACAGATATTTCATGAAAAAATGGTATCATCAACACCCTTCATTTAGTCAGACCATCACATTTTAGGCTTTATGACAACCACTGCCTTGAAAATATGATGCAGAATAAAAACATTTAGATCAACAAATGAAATATGAACAAACACAATCAAACTTTCACCTCTTGGTCCAACTATACCCCAAACTATTCAGTACCAAGAAGTCAATAAATTCATAATCCTTTATTCACAAGATTATTCTTATCAACTTGTTCTTTTGTACTTTTCTGGTGTGTATGCTGTTGTTTCATTGCTGTATCTTCAGCATTTGTACAGTAAGCTTGTACTCTATGTGAGATAATGGTGGTCATTCATTTTGAACTTCAGTTTGTTCACAAGTTATGTTGTCTCATTTCTGGCTGTTTTGTTTACATTAAATTTCGATTCCACATACAAATGATAATAATATTGTTTTGTTTGCCTTTTGATATGATCAATCTTTTATGAGTAATCATGATGTGATGAAAGAAGTTATTCCAATAGGTTCCTTGAAGTACTAGAGAAGCATTGAGCACAAAATGTTTTGGTTTTAGGTTTGGAGTAAATGGTAAGATCTAAGAAAACAAAAGCATTTTTCACCTGCCACCAATCATTTTCAAATCATTTGTGAGTAAATCTTCTATTACTTGCAAAAAATATTGATCAATTTTTTGGTGGCTATTTTGACTTTTCATGTCTGGACTTCACTGCTGGAATGACACTAAAAAATCACTCTTGCAGGACATATCCTGTCCATGTCTACAAATTTTCAGAAGTCTTGACTTTGGATATTACTCAACTATGTCATTGAACAAATAGATGGTGTCAATATCATTGCTCTCTGTACAA
>JACCDI011287257.1_pt1 | contig 13382 bp, 11 predicted proteins | sample 7442791 | NCBI WGS metagenome assembly JACCDI01 (sample SAMN15323434, study PRJNA562643) | freshwater metagenome | isolation source: river surface water | place: USA:Blue River Watershed | collected 2017-08-15
AATGGCAGGGGTGTCGCCATTTTTTTCTAAATGTCTGTCTAAACAATTCTCGGTAATATTTAATTTACCTCCTTTAAACCATTCCACTTTTGGATCTTTAAAATTCCAATCTAAAACGGTATCCCACTTTTTCTGCCAAGTAAAAGTGGCCGCAATCTCGCTCCAAAAGGCAGCGGGATTTTCGATACTTTGCTTGTAAGCTTCATGATAGGCTTCAAGATTTTTAATTTGATAAGGATAGCTCATAGGTAATTGTGATAAATAGGTATATCAAATTTACATTTTTTAAGCATTAATATTTAACTTGAATGATAACAGGAAAAATAAATGAGATGAATACAGAAAATAAACAAAGTAGTATTGCTTTTGTGATTGGAGCTTCTTCTGTCGGCACCCTCATTGAATGGTATGATTTCTACATTTTTGGAATGTTGGCAACGATCTTATCCAAACAATTTTTTCCTGTAGAAGCCGGCACAGCAGCGCTTTTAAGTACTTTGGCCATTTTTGCAGCAGGATTTATTGTACGTCCTTTTGGCGCTTTGGTCTTTGGTCGTTTGGGTGACCTAATAGGACGTAAGCATACTTTTTTACTGACTTTAGTCATAATGGGTGGTTCTACTTTTGCGATTGGACTTGTACCTGGATACGCCACTATTGGATGGGCTGCACCCATCCTTGTGCTTGTATTAAGATTGTTACAAGGGTTGGCATTGGGAGGTGAATATGGTGGTGCTGCAACCTATGTAGCTGAACATGCTCCTAAGGGGCAACGTGGTTTTTGGACTTCATGGATTCAGACTACAGCAACACTTGGACTCTTTTTAGCTTTAGGGGTCATTATATTAATACGTTCAAATCAAGGCGTTGATAAATTTAGTGCAGAGTGGGGCGGATGGAGATATCCATTTTGGATTTCTATCATATTAGTTGGCGTATCTGTTTTAATTAGAATGCGCATGAGTGAATCGCCCATGTTTTCTAAATTAAAATCGGAGGGTAAAACAGCTACCAATCCATTACAAGAAAGCTTTGGTAATAAAGCCAATTTTAAAATGGTTTTATTGGCTTTGTTCGGAGCTGTGATGGGGCAGGGCGTTGTGTGGTATACAGGACAATTTTATGCGCAAAGTTTTATTGAAACCGTTTGTAAAGTTGAGTTTGTTCAATCCAGAAATATAATGTTGATTGCTATTTTGATGGCAACCCCAGGCTTTGTGTTATTTGGCTGGTTGAGTGATAAGGTAGGAAGAAAATGGATTATGTTATTGGGGATGTTCTTAGCCATTTGTACCTATCGACCCATTTACAAAGCATTCATTAGTACCACCGCTGCAAGTACTAAAGTATTTTTGAAAACAAATGAGGACCGCCGTCAACAAAATAGTAAAATAATTTCCGATCCAAAGGATTTAACAAAAATTATACAGGTTCAAAAATTTGACACAACGTATACGGATGGTTCTGTATTTAAATACACTCAAACAGACAGTTTTCATTTAAGTGCAGCTTATGACAGTACCCTGAATATAAGTTCCCTAAATCCTTCTTTGATTTTAACTCAATCGGCCAAACCACTTTTGGTTGTTGAAAAAGTATTAGGAGCGGCTTCTTATTGGAAAATGATTTGGCTGGTATTTATTCAAATTGTTTATGTAACCATGGTGTATGGTCCTATTGCTGCGTTTTTAGTGGAAATGTTTCCCACTAAAATCAGGTATACTTCCATGTCACTTCCCTACCATATTGGGAATGGAGTATTTGGAGGCCTGGTGCCTTTCTTAGGCACTTTGATTGTGGAGTTTACTAAAACGACTGCCCAACCTGCCGGTGATGTATTGGCTGGACTTTGGTATCCCATTGGTGTAGCAACAGTTTGCTTGGTTATTGGAATTGTTTATTTATCCAACAAGTTGGATGAAAATGTAATGGATTAAATTAAAATTTATTTTATGAATACCTTAAAAAAGTTATTGGGATTTGTATGGATGTTCTTTGCGCCCGTAATTATTTGTTTTCTAGTATACCAGGCAAACGTCAAAATACAGACTGCTACGGTTGCTGCTAAGGCAAATGTAATTTTACAATGGTCCATCATATTAATCATCTTTATACCCATTTGTATTGGGTTTTTCTTATTTGGGAAATATGCTGCAGGTAATGAATACGCGCATTTACCATCTACTTCAAGTAAGATCAATGACTAATTTCGGATATTCAAGATTAGTTAAGTATTTTTGAGTATGGCATTGATTGTAAAAGGACTTTGTAAAAAATATGACAACCAGACTGCTGTGGACGCTGTTTCTTTTACGATTGAAAAAGGATCGGTGGTTGGATTTTTGGGTCCCAATGGAGCTGGGAAGAGTACTACTTTAAAAATGATCGCAGGTTATTTAACACCTGATGCAGGAGAGGTCAGTTTGAATGGCATTTCCAATGAAAAGGATCCTATTGCTTTTAAAAAATTAATAGGTTATTTACCAGAAGCGAATCCTTTGTACGAAGAAATGTATGTAAAGGAGTATTTTGCTTTTTTGGCTGCGCTGCATCAAATACCAGCTGCTGAAAAAAGAATTGCGGACCTCATTCTTCAAACGGGTTTAACCCCCATGCAACATAAAAAAATAGGGGAACTCTCAAAAGGCTATAAACAAAGAGTCGGTATTGCTGCTGCCATAATTCATGAGCCTGCATTAATATTATTAGATGAACCCACCGCTGGTTTAGATCCCAATCAATTAGTTGAGATACGGGCACTCATTCAATCTTTAAGTAAACATGCGATTGTTTTATTTTCAACGCACATCTTACAAGAAGTAAAAGCTATTTGTTCTAATGTGATTGTATTGCATCAATCAAAATTAGTTGCCAATACTCCAATAGATCAATTAACCAAGCCTAGTAAGCCCGCCGTGCGCGTTGTTTTTGAGGAAGACATCACTGCTTATTTAAATGATTCTTTTTGGACGGATGTAAATTATCAACAAGTAGACAAACAGGTGTTAGTTGTAAAATCGGATGACTTAGGGGGATTGAAAAAAAATATCCTCAATTATGCCTTGGATAAGGGCTTGAATATCCAAGCATTGCAAACACAGGAGGCTAGTTTGGAAGAAATCTTCAAATTGCTTACCCATTAAAAAAAATGGGTGTAAATTGCGTTCTCAAACAGACATTAATTATTAGAAAATAAATAACTAAACTATGAGTTACATTGTTGAAGTAAAAGCAAGACAAATTTTAGATAGCCGTGGAAATCCTACTGTGGAGGTAGATGTATTAACAGATGAAGGTGCAATGGGTCGTGCAGCAGTTCCAAGTGGAGCAAGTACAGGTATTCACGAAGCAGTGGAATTAAAAGACAACGATAAAAAGAAATACTTAGGAAGAGGGGTTTTGAAAGCCGTTAAGAATGTAAATACCTTAATCGCCAATAATATTGTTGGTTTTGATGTAACTGCACAAGCAGCCATTGATCAAGTAATGATTGAATTAGATGGTACCCCGAACAAAGCGAAGTTAGGAGCCAATGCAATTTTGGCGGTTTCTATGGCTGCTGCAAGAGCGGCTGCAGAGGAAGCAAACCTACCTTTGTATCGTTATATTGGTGGAACCAATGCAAGAACATTGCCAATGCCAATGATGAACATCTTAAATGGTGGAGCACATGCAGATAATAAAATTGACTTTCAAGAGTTCATGATTATGCCAGTAGGTGCACCTAGCTTTAGCGAAGGTTTACGTTGGGGCGTTGAAATTTTCCACCAATTAAAAAGTACATTAAAGAAGAAAGGATATAGCACCAATGTTGGTGATGAAGGTGGTTTCGCTCCAAACATTCAAAGCAATGAAGAAGCGATTGAAACGGTTTTAGAAGCCATCCAAGCTGCAGGTTACAAAGCAGGTTCTCAAATTGCGATTGCAATGGACGCTGCCAATAGTGAATTGTGGAATGCTAAGAAAAAGAAATATGTATTCCATAAGAGCTCTGGAAAAGAAATGAGTTCTGATCAATTGGTTAAATACTGGGAAAGCTGGGTGAAAAAATATCCAATTGTTTCTATTGAGGACGGTATGGCAGAAGGCGATTGGGCAGGTTGGAAAAATCTAACAGACACCATTGGTTCTAAATGTCAATTAGTAGGTGATGATTTATTTGTAACTAATGTAAACCGTTTACAAACGGGCATTGATAAGAAAATTGCCAATGGCTTATTGGTTAAAGTGAACCAAATTGGTACTTTAACAGAAACCATCAATGCGGTTAGCTTAGCACAACACAATGGTTACAATACCATTATGTCACATAGATCTGGTGAAACAGAGGATACGACTATTGCTGACTTAGCAGTTGCATTGAACTGTGGTCAAATTAAAACCGGTTCTGCTTCAAGAACAGACCGTATGGCTAAATACAACCAATTAATCCGTATTGAAGAGCAATTAGGTGAAACAGGCGTATTCCCAACAAAAGGAAAATTGAAATTTGGTAAGAAATAATTCAATCACATAAATAGTTAAAGGCTCCGTGAAAACGGGGCCTTTTTTCTTTTTGAGTATTAGTAGAACTATCCTAATTTTACTTTAATCTTTTTGCCATGCAAGTAATTAAAAAAATAATGCCTTTCCTGATTAATCGCTATTTTTTAGCAGCAGTGGGATTTGTGGTATGGATGTTATTTTTCGATCAACGTGATTACTTCCAACAAAGAGCTAGTGCTGGAGAATTGAACAAAGTAGAAGCTGCCAAAAAATATTACAACGACGAAATAGATAAAACGAGAAAGCAGCTAAATAATTTACAAAACAATCCAGTTGCTATTGAAAAATATGCTCGTGAAAGATATTTGTTAAAGCGTGAAGGTGAAGAGGTTTATATATTTGAAGACACTTCGCATACTTCAGCCACTCCTGTTGAAAAGAAATGACAAAAAAAGAACGCTACGAAAAAGTATTGGACTTTTTCCAAACGCATATGCCTGTTGCTGAAACAGAGCTGAGTTATACTAACCCTTTTGAATTATTGGTAGCTGTAATTTTGTCTGCACAATGCACCGACAAAAGAGTGAATTTAACCACCCCTGCTATTTTTGATAAATTCCCCACTCCTCAAAAAATGGCCAAAGCTAGTTTTGAGGAATTGTTCCCCTTAATTAAAAGCATTTCTTATCCCAATAATAAAACCAAACATTTAATTGGGATGAGTCAGTTATTGGTGAATGATTATAAAGGCGAAGTGCCCATGACCATTGAGGACTTGGTAAAACTTCCAGGGGTAGGGCGTAAAACGGCGAATGTGATTACCAGTGTTTGGGACAATCAGCCCAACATGGCGGTGGATACCCATGTAAATAGGGTTAGTAAAAGACTAGGCCTAGTGCCTATGACTGCAACCACTCCATTGGCAGTAGAAAAGGAATTGATAAAAAAAATCCCTACCCATTTAGTGCACACCGCCCATCATTGGCTCATTCTTCATGGTAGGTATACTTGTTTGGCACGTAGTCCAAAATGTGAAGGCTGTGGTTTGCAGACCTTTTGTAAATATTATGAAAAGAGAACTAAAACTAAATAAGTTCATTGGCATCCATTCATAGGAAGTGATTGCTCAAGTAGTATTTTATGCAACTGCCTTATCCATATTACGCATAAAAAAAGGCTCCAAATTTGGAACCTTTTTTAAGTTTTATAGAAAGTGATTACTATAAATATGGATTGATTGCGTCTGTCAATTCTTGTTTGGTAATAGGAACACCCATCATTTTATTATACCCTTTCGCATCTACAAAATATTGGTCTCGAATAATTTTAATCAATTGACCGTTGTTGATTTCAGGAATTAATACCGTTTCAAAATTCTTTATAATGTCACCTAAGTTGCTTGGGAAAGGACGCATATATTTAATATGTGCGTGACTTACCGATTTACCTTGCGCTTGTAATTCCATTACGGTTCCTTTGATGGTACCATAAGTAGAACCCCATCCTAATACCAATACTTTTCCTTTTTCAGCACCGCTGTCAATGGTTTGTTTTGGAATATAATCTGCGATTTTGTCAACTTTGGCTTCTCTCATTTTAATCATGAACTGGTGGTTCTCAGCTTCGTAGTTTACATTACCCGTTTCATGTTGTTTTTCTAATCCACCAATGCGGTGTTCTAATCCAGGTGTTCCAGGCACTGCCCAAGGACGTGCTAATTTTTCGTTACGCGTGTAGGGCTTGTACTTTAATTCACCCTCGTCCAACTTTGTTTTAAAAGTCACTTCAATTTCAGGAAGGTCAGCAGCTTTAGGGAATTTCCATGGCTCTGCACCATTTGCGATATATCCATCACTTAATAAAATAACTGGAGTCATATGTTGTAAAGCAATTCTTACTGCTTCAAAAGCCATTTCAAAGCAATCACTTGGCGTGGAGGTAGCTAAAATAGGAATAGGTGCTTCTCCATTTCTACCATAATAGGCTTGTAACAAATCACTTTGTTCTGTTTTGGTTGGTAAACCTGTTGAAGGTCCTCCTCTTTGAATGTTTACAATCACCAATGGTAATTCTAACATCATGGCAAGACCCATTGCCTCTGTTTTTAAAGCCATACCTGGACCAGAAGTAGTTGTTAAACCAATCTGACCACCATAGCTAGCTCCAATTGCTGAAGCAATACCTGCAATTTCATCTTCCGCTTGAAAGGTTCTCACTCCAAAATTTTTGTACTTACTCAATTCATGCAAGATATCTGTTGCAGGAGTAATGGGATAGGAGCCCAGGAATAAGGGAAGTTTTGATTTTTGAGAAGCTGCAATCAATCCCATGGATAATGCTTGGTTACCCATGATACTACGATAAGTACCTGGGTCCATTTTGGACTTCTCTACTTTAAATCTGGCAGCATTAAATAATTCAGCAGTCTCTCCGTAAAAATAACCTGCTTTTAAAACGGCTATATTACTATTTAAGATAGATTCCTTCTTGCCAAATTTTTCTTTTAAGAAACTGATAGTGGTGTCTAGATCTCTATTGTATACCCAATAGATAACACCCAATACAAACATGTTTTTTGCACGATCTCTTTCTTTATTTCCCAATTCAGGGAAATCTGTTAAGGCTTCTCTTGTTAATTTAGTAACGTCAATTTTTGTTAATTCATATCCATCTAAACTTCCGTCCTCTAAAGGATTGATGCCATCTGGGTAATTGGCAAGACGTAAATTTTTTGCATCAAAACCATCGGTGTTGGCAATAATCTTGCCTCCTTTTTTCAAGCCCTTTAAATTTACTTTTAAAGCAGCTGCATTCATAGCAACCAAAACATCACAAGCATCACCAGGCGTGTACACCTTGTCAGAACTAAAGTGCACTTGGAAACCACTTACCCCAGGTAAGGTTCCAATAGGAGCTCTAATTTCTGCTGGGAAATCTGGAAAGGTAGCAAGGTCAATACCTAATATCGCAGTATTGTTGGTGAATTGCTGTCCAGTCAATTGCATTCCATCTCCACTATCTCCAGCAAATTTGATTACAACATCCTGTAAAATAACTTCGTTCTGCATAGCGCTATAATTTGACCCTAAAGGTACATAGACAGGCGCCTAATTGATTATTTTTTAGTGTTTTTTTTATATTTTCTTGGTTAACTTTGCCACTCAATTTAAGGCAGCATGCACATCGCCCCGTTTTTATACTTATTGGCCCAGCTTTTCGTACTTGAACCACCAAAGACTGCAATCGTTCCCATAGTCCCAAAAGTGGTTGAGGACAGTTTGGCTAAGTATGTTTACCTAAGTTTTGATGATGGCCCTTTGCCAGGAACAAGTAATTGTATTGATGTATGCACTGAACTCAATGTGGAGGCCACTTTCTTTGAAATTGCTATGCATCAATCCAGGTCCAAGTATGCCAAGAGTTTGTACAATAGAATACTAGAAAACGAAACACTTTTTACACTAAGTAACCATAGCTATTCTCACACTTATGGCAAGTACAAGGAATTTTATCATCGACCAGACACAGCCTTAGTGGATTTTTTATTGGCAAAAAATATTTTGAAGCCAACGAATAATTTGGTGAGACTACCTGGCAACAATGCTTGGAACACATTAAATGGGAAAAGAACCAGTGCATTGGTAAGGCCGTTAGTAAAAAAATTGGATAGTGCAGGTTTTAATGTCATGGGTTGGGATTTGGAATGGCATTTTGATAAAAGGGGAAAGCCAGTTCAATCTGCAGCCTATGTGGCTAGCATGGTAGACACTCTTTTTAAGTACAATCAAACGATGGTCAAAAATCATTTGGTAATTTTAATGCACGATCAAATGTACAGAACCTCAACCGATTCGGCAAAATTGGCTGAAATGATTGGATTGCTTAAGCAAAACCCGCATTACCAGTTCCGAAAATTGACAGCTTACCCGGGCTTAAAAAACGGTGGGCGTTAACATTATTTTTACATTATTTACCCAGAACTATTTTGTACATTTATTCTAAGAAATAAAATAAATATTCATATGGCAACATTTAATTCAGGGAATCCGACCCTAACCGAAAAAATATTTGACAAAAGTTTGCACGAGAATGCTGGCGCTTTTGGCGTAATGAGTGTTCGTGGAACAATGAATAAGTTTGGATTTTTGTTACTTATGGTGATGGCATCTGCTATGTATACCTGGAATGTGTATGCACAGCCCGGTAATCAGGGCACAGCTACAAGCTTAATGCTAGTGGGCGCTATTGGCGGATTTATATTAGCGATGGTTATGATATTTAAACCCAATTGGGCAGCCTATATTGCACCAGCCTATGCAATTTTAGAAGGGTTATTCATTGGGGGAATAAGCGCTTTTTTTAATGCGTTATTTGCAAAGAATTATCCTAATATTATTTTACATGCAGTGGGATTAACAATGGGTGTAGCGCTAGCCATGTTTTTATTATATAATTTTAGAATCATTACAGTAACCAATAAGTTAAGGTCCATCATTGTTTCTGCAACAATGGGAATTGGGTTGTTTTATTTAATTGTTTGGGTACTTGGTTTATTTGGAGTGGATATGGGCTTTGCCTTTGATAGTTCTCCATTAAGTATTGGCATTAGTTTATTTATTGTAGGTATAGCCGCTTTAAACTTATTATTAGACTTTGATGCAATTGAAAAAGCTTCAGAAATGGGAGCGCCTAAATTCATGGAATGGTATAGCGCTTTTGGCTTACTAGTGACTTTAGTTTGGTTGTACTTAGAAATATTGAAACTGCTTAGTAAATTAAATTCTAGAGATTAAAACCAATTGGATAAGTTTTATTATTAAGTCCCGAATATTCGGGACTTTTTTTGTTTATAAATATGGTAAATTTGGAAACTCAATGCACCCAAATGGAATATGAAATTGAAAATTTAGAACAGCAACAGTTAGTTGAATTGTATCATGCTTTGTTATTGCCAAGAATGATAGAAGAAAAAATGTTGGTGCTTTTACGTCAGGGTAAGATAAGTAAATGGTTTAGCGGCATTGGACAAGAAGCTATTTCGGTGGGGGCAACAATGGCCATGGGAAAAGAGGATTGGATCATGCCTTTGCATAGAAATTTAGGTGTTTTTACATCCAGAGACATGCCTTTGACGGAGTTGTTTAAGCAATGGCAAGGGGATATTACTGGGTATAGTAAAGCAAGAGAAAGAAGTTTTCATTTTGGTTCTAAGGCGCATCATATTTGTGGAATGATCTCTCATTTAGGACCACAGTTAGCGATTGCAGATGGTGTAGCATTGGCTTATCAACAAAGGGGACAACAAAAAGTAGCACTTGCATTTACTGGTGACGGAGGTACAAGTGAGGGAGACTTTCATGAAGCCTTGAATGTAGCTGCTGTATGGGATTTGCCGGTTATTTTTATTATTGAAAATAATGGCTATGGTTTAAGTACGCCTACTAATGAACAATATAAATGTGCTCACTTAATTGAACGTGCTAAGGGATATGGGATAGAAGGAAAAAGAATTGATGGCAATAATATTTTAGAAGTTTACCATACAATTAAAGCTGTCCGTGGGTATTGCATCCAGCATCAAAAGCCTTACTTAATTGAATGTGATACATTTAGAATGCGAGGTCATGAAGAGGCTAGCGGTGTAAAATATGTACCCAAGGAATTATTTGAATTATGGGCTCAAAAAGATCCAATTAAAAATTATGAGGATTTTTTAATTTCAAAAAATATATTAAGTGCAGCAGCTGTTGCCGAGATAAGAAATACAACTAAAGAAAAAATTGACGAAGATATAAGAAATGCAATGGAGCTAACGCCATTTACGCCCAATGTGGAATTGGAATTAGAAGATGTATTTGCGCCATTACCGGCTTCCACTATTCCGAAATTAACTGCAGCGGATTTAGCAACTGCAGAGCCTAAAAGATTTATCGAAGCCATAAGCGATGCCTTACGTGCTTCTATGCATCGTTATCCCGAAATGATTATTATGGGGCAGGATATTGCCGAATATGGAGGTGCCTTTAAATTAACGGAGGGTTTTGTAAATGAATTTGGGAAACAAAGAATTCGCAATACACCCATTTGTGAAAGTGCAATTGTAGGAGCTGCATTGGGATTGAGTTTGGAAGGAATTAAATCGGTGATGGAAATGCAGTTTGCAGATTTTGTATCGGTAGGATTCAATCAGATTGTTAATAATTTAGCGAAGATTCATTATAGATGGGGGCAAAATGCAGACGTAGTAGTCAGAATGCCAACAGGTGCTGGAGTAGGAGCTGGGCCATTTCACTCCCAATCAAATGAAGCCTGGTTTACGCATGTTCCTGGGTTAAAAGTGGTGTATCCATCTACCCCAGCAGATGCAAAAGGATTGATGATTGCTGCATTGGCAGATCCGAATCCAGTCTTATTTTTTGAACACAAAGCTATGTATCGAAGTGTGGAGGGTGCTGTACCAGCAACCTATTATCAAGTGCCTATTGGGAAAGCGCATTTTATACATAAAGGAACGGATGCCACTATCATTACCTATGGAATGGGGGTGCATTGGGCGAATAAATACCTGGCAGAAAACAAGGATCTTTCTTTGACTATTTTAGACCTAAGAAGCCTTGCGCCATTGGATTATCAAGCCATTGAAGAAGCGGTTGCTACAACAGGTAAAGTGCTTATTTTACATGAGGACAATTTAACAGGGGGCATTGGTGGAGAATTAAGTGCATGGATTGCAGAACATTGTTTTACAAAATTAGATGCGCCTGTTATGCGTTGTGCATCCCTAGACACGCCCATACCATTTAACACCATTTTAGAAAAACAATATTTGGCCAATAGTAGATTGCAGGAGACCATGCAAAAATTATTGTCTTTCTAAGCTTTTCAAAAAAATACAAATAAAAAAGCGGCTTCATTTTTGATTAGCCGCTTTTATATTAATTCGGATTATTAAGTCGATACACCCTCAAGAAATTACCGCCTAAAACTTTAGCAATATCTGCGTCTTTATATCCACGTTTAATGAGTGCTTTTGTAAATTCAGGATAATCCAAAACAGTTCTTAATTGTTTAGGAGCAGAATCAATTCCATCAAAGTCGGATCCAAGTCCAACATGATCTACTCCAATTAATTTAACAATATGATCAAAGTGTTTCATTAAAACTTCGATGTCAGGTTTTATGGCATCCGCTTCTACTTTGTATTTATCGGCAATAATGCCTACTGCGTATTCTTTTTGAATGCCGCTTGCCACCAAGGAGTCAAACTCTTTACTATGTGATTTGTAAAAAGCACTTGCTTTTCGTCCATAGTTGCTATCAACAAAAGCAGAATAAAAATTTAAACTAATTACCCCTCCATTTTTTCCTACTGCTTTAATTTGATCGTCTTTTAAATTTCTTGAAACAGGATTAATGCTATAAGCGTCACTATGTGATGCAATGACGGGTTTGGTAGTAGTATGAATGGCATCCCAAAACGTAGCTTCTCCTACATGAGAAATGTCTACAATAATACCCAGCTTATTCATTCGTTTAATGATGTCTTTGCCAAATGGAGTCAATCCTTTGTGTCCTGTATATTTTGGATTTTTTTCATCTGCATGGGAACTTGCCCAGTTGGGAGAATTATTCCAAGTAAGGGTCATATAGCGAACGCCTCTCTTATAAAAAGTATCTAATTTATTAATATCGCCCTCAATCATGTGACCACCTTCTACTCCATATTGTGCTACTAATTTACCTTGGTTCAAAGCCTCCTGAATTTGTGTCCAAGATTTAGCGACTACCATTTTAGTTGGATTTCTTGCAGCAACAGCATCTAAGGTGTCCATTTCACGCATGGCCCAAGCGTAGGGGTTTTTCTTTTCGCCATCACACCAAATGGAAAACAATTGATAATCTACTCCCCCTTCTTTAAATCGCTTTAAATCAGAATGATTGATTCCCTTTAAATCCTGGTCCAAACTCACTTTTTTCTCAATACAAGCGGTTACTGCGTCATTGTGCGTATCCACCAATACCGACTTAAAGTGAATGGCCTGCGTATTGGCTTTAAAGGAAATAAGCAGAAAAAAGGGCACTAGGTATTTCATAGGAAGGGATTGTTTTTAATTGACAACTAAAATAGCTATTTTTGCGCACAGAAAACCGACTACGTTAGATAAATTAGAAGCCATAAAAGCCAGATTTGACCAGGTAGGGGTGGCTTTGACCAATCCAGAAATCATCAACAACCAAACTGAGTTTGGTAAAATGAGCAAGGAATATCGTTCCTTGGAAAAAATTGTACAGCCCTATTTGAGATATGTAAAAGTGTTGGACGAGCATAAATTTGCGAAGGAGTCATTAAACGGCGATGATGCAGATATGCGTGAATTGGCAAAAATGGAATTGCCAGGTTTAGAAAAAGAGAAAGAGGTTTTAGAAAAAGAGTTGACTAAATTATTGATCCCTAAGGATCCTCAGGATGATAAAAATGCCATCATTGAATTACGTGCAGGAACAGGTGGAGATGAAGCCAGTTTATTTGTAGGTGATTTATTGGGTATGTACACAAGGTATTGCCAAAAGAAAGGTTGGAAAGTGGCCATTGCAAGTGAAAGTGAAGGTTCGGTTGGAGGATATAAAGAAGTGATTTTAGAAGTGACAGGGGAGGATGTATATGGTACCCTGAAATTTGAAAGTGGAGTACATCGTGTGCAACGTGTTCCAAGTACGGAAACACAGGGACGAGTGCATACTTCTGCTGCAACAGTTGCGGTAATGCCAGAGGCAGAAGAAGTGGACTTTGTATTAAATCCAGCTGATGTGAAAATGGAAACTGCTCGAAGTGGTGGTGCGGGTGGACAAAACGTAAACAAGGTAGAGACCAAGGTAATGTTAACGCATATTCCAAC
>JACCDI011678286.1_pt1 | contig 13382 bp, 15 predicted proteins | sample 7442791 | NCBI WGS metagenome assembly JACCDI01 (sample SAMN15323434, study PRJNA562643) | freshwater metagenome | isolation source: river surface water | place: USA:Blue River Watershed | collected 2017-08-15
CTAAGGGCTATCACTCTGTTTCAGCGAAGGGCTTTCAGTCTCCTGGCGTAGTGGTAAGTTACACCAAGGATCCAGACATTCAGTCAGGTAAGAAGTTTATTGCCCTTGGTTTGCAAACCGCCGCTGGCGTACCATTGCAGTGCGATGAGCGCCCAGATTTCCGCACTTTCCGCATTGGTCTATTTGGATTAGAGAAACTTGCCCATATTGACCGGACAGTTGCCCATCTTGAGGCTGCCCTAGAAAAAATCACTGAGACTGAAGCCCAAGCAGCGTAATTTAGCTGATCTTTTGATCAATTAAAGCCGTCTTAGGACGGCTTTTTTATTGTCTCAAGACTTGTGCGTATGATCAAAAGATCAACTTTCTTTCTGGAGCCCTTCATGAATTTGCTTTCTCCTAAACTGATTCTCTCTACATTTACAGCCGCCACGATAGCTATGTCTCCACTGAGCACACTGGCCCAGCCAGCTCCCGCCACACCCCCAGCAGTTTCTCCAGATGCGCCAGCTCCTACTGCTCAGCCAACTGACGTAGCCGCCCAGAAAAAGGCTAAGAAAAAGGCTAAGAAAGATAAGAAGGCTGATAAGAAGGCTAAAAAGAAGACTAAGAAAAAAACTAAGGCTGCACCAGTCTCTCCAGCACCAGCCTCTTCAGTAACACAGTAAACACTCGTCGATTTAATTTAAGGGGTCAGCGCTATCAACGCTGGCCGCCGCTCGATTAGTTTTCGAGGCATCATTGCGCACCAGAAGCCACATCGCGCCCATCACTAAAATCATTCCCCCAATTTGCAAGAGTGTGATCGGTTCTGATAGGACAGCCCAACCCATAAAGAGTGTTGATACTGGCCCTAATATTCCAGCCTGTGCAACTAAAGGGGAGCCAACCCGATTAATCGCAATCATGATGAGCAGCATGGGAATGACTGTACAGAGCGATGCATTAAGTAGGCTGAGCCAATAGACTGGTGTTGCTTGGGTAAAGAGTGCCATTGGTTCGTAAAACAGAATTTGAATCACACTTAGCAAGGCTGAGGCTGAGCTGGCATAGACAACCATTCTGACGCTACCAACACGCTTTACCATTTCGCCAGACCCAATCATGTAGATAGCATAAGAACAAGCACTTGCAAAGACCAAGCCCATGCCAAGTAGGGCAGCAGAACCAGTGGAGCTTGCATCCTGAATGAATACGACAATAACGCCAAGATAGCCGACAATCAGAGCGTACCACTGTAGCCGAGAAATATGTTTGTTCAAAACAAAGTAGGAGATCAGCAAAACAATTGTAGGTGTCAGATATAAAACGATGCGCTCTAACCCAACTGAAATATATTGCAGGCCTAGAAAATCGAGGTAACTAGAAAAGAAATAACCCAAAAATCCTAGAATAAATATTTTTATTTGATCCACTAGGGAGAGGCGACTCATGGTGAGTCGACGCGCTTGCCACCAGAAGATTGCCCAGAACAGAGGTAATGCCATCAACATGCGAAGGGCAATGATGGTTTCTGCATTAGCGTTATAAGTAAATGCCAGTTTGACTAAGATCGCTTTACCGGAAAATAAAACGGATCCTAATCCGGCCATCAAGATGCCTGAGAGATAGCGACGATGTTGTGAAATATCTTGTGAATGCATGCTGCTTTATAACAGCTTGTTGAGAATACTCCGCATCTCCATAATGACCTCAGATGGAGTAAGTCCAATCGGACCAACTTGTTTGGCTACAAGACTATCCGCGGCGCTAGCGTGCAGTTCTACGGCTATACAAGTGGCCTCCCACAGTACTAACTGATGGCGAATACCTTGAGCAGCTATTGCAGCGATGCTGCCAGTTAAAACATCTCCCATACCACCACTGGCCATTCCAGGATTGCCCTGCATACAGCGTACAGGAGGGCAAGAGGGTGAGGCAATCAATGTGTGCTGACCTTTGAGGACGACGATTGATTGAGTAAGAGCAGTGAGCTCAGATAGAGCCTGCATGCGATCTGCTTGAACAGCTTCGGAGTTTGTGCCAAGTAAATGAGCGGCTTCCCCGGGATGGGGGGTAATAACGGACTGACTGGGAAAGAGTTGATTTCGGCTGAGTAAAAGTTCTAAAAATTCTGGGGTATCTGCAATTAAATTGAGTGCGTCGGCATCAATTACTAGCGGAACTGCTGGGTGCTGTAATGATGCTTCAAGCCATTCTTTGGCGAGCGCTGAATACCCCAGTCCCGGCCCAATGGCAATTACATCGGGTTTAGTGGTGGCGATCTGTGTTTTTGCATCAAAGCTAGCCAGCCGAATCATGAGTTCGGCTTGCTCGGAAATAGCATGCGCTGAAGTGGGATCGAGCATTTCTAGGATGGTCCAGCCAGCACCTAAATGCAGTGATGCATTGCCAGCTAACAATAAGGCGCCAGCCATGCCGGGTGCGCCACCAACGAGAAGTACTTTACCTGCATTCCCTTTATGTTCTGCAGGCGCTCTTTTGAGGCGACTGACGAGCTTGAGGGACTCCAGTACATTTGCTAACTTATCCACGCTAGTAGTCTCGCTTTCATGATGGTCTTATCAAGATATTTTATCGGTAGTATTCTGTCACTATGAAAATACAATTTCTGGGTGCGGCAGGAGAGGTCACAGGCTCAAGACATTTGGTCGAAGCTTTGATTAAAGGGCGAATGGCTCGCTTCATCGTCGACTATGGGATGTTTCAGGGCGGGCGAGAGGCTAGCAGTAAAAACTTGGAGTCATTAGCATTTTCCCCTAAGGAAATTGACTTTATTGTGCTCACTCACGCTCACATAGACCACAGTGGTTTATTGCCAAGGTTGTGCGCACAAGGATTTTCTGGCCCTATTTACTGCACTGATGCTAGCTTAGAACTATTAAAAATATTGTTGCCTGATAGCGCTCATTTGCAGCGTGCTGATGTAGAGCGCGCAGAGCGCAAGAAAAAAGCCGGTAAATGGCGCGGTGATTTACCCGTAGCGCTGTATTCCATGGAGGAGGCACAACTAGCCTTAGATCAGTGCGTAGTTCTTCCCTATGGAAAAGTTCTGAATCTTGGTGATGGTATAGATCTCCAGTTTCGCAATGCGGGGCATATCTTGGGTTCGGCAATTGCCATCATCGATATTACTGAAGATGAGTCGCCTAAAAAGCGCTGTGTTTTCTCAGGGGATATTGGCATGAAGGGAAAATTGCTCATGCCAGATCCAACACTGATTTCTCAAGCAGATGTTGTCGTTGTTGAGTCAACCTATGGAGATCGTCTGCATAAGGATCTAGCAAATACAGAGGCTGAGCTCATTGAAGTTATCACCAGCACCTTAGATGCTCGAGGCAATATAATTATTCCAGCCTTTGCTGTTGGTCGCACACAAGAAATTCTATTCTTACTGATTGACTTGGTAAAACGGGGCTTACTTCCCCATCTCAGTATCTGGGTCGATTCACCCATGGCTACCGCAGCCACGCACTTAACTCAGCATTTTTTCGAACAGCTCGATAAAGAATCGCAAGCTACCTTTCAGTGGTACAAGAAAAATCCTGACACTGTAGATTTGCGATTTATTGCTGATGTAGAAGAGTCAAAGGCCTTAAACAAGATAAAAGGGGGCGCCATTATTATTTCTGCTAGTGGTATGTGTGATGCAGGCCGGATCGTGCATCACTTACAAAACAACTTACCCCGCTCCCAAAATGCGATCATCATTACTGGATTTCAGGCTTATGGCAGTTTGGGAAGACGCCTAGTGGATAAGGCTCCTAAGGTGCGACTCTTTGGTGAAGAGGTTCCCGTCAAGGCATCTATTCATACTATTGGGGGCTTATCGGCACATGCTGATCAAGCTGGTTTATTGGATTGGTTGCGAGGGTTCCAGTCTGAACCTAAAGTGGTGTTTGTTGTTCATGGGGAGCCCGAAGCATCTACTGTTTTAGCTCAAGCGATTCGTGACGAGCTTGATTGGAGCAATGTAGTTGTTCCTGAGCGTTTACATACGTATTCTTGTTAAGGGTTGTGTGATGAGTTCAAAGCTACCGATTAATAATTCTCAAACAATTACTGAATTTCTGAACTTACAAAAAAGCCAGTTGGCCGAAGAAAGTTCAGAAGATTCGTATAAATTTGCCTTTGATGATGAAGCTTTTTTAGCCCGCAGAGAGACATTAGGTTTACGTTTTCAGCTAGAGCTATTAAAGCCTGAAATATTGCTCCATGAGCATGGCATTGATCATACGATTACTGTCTTTGGCTCTACCCGATTTGTCAGTTCTGAGACCGCTCTCCAAATGGAGTGCGATGCTAAAACACCAGAGGCTTTAGCCTTGGCTAAAAAGGCGCTCTTGCACAGTAAGTATTACGATTCAGCTCGAGAATTTGGACGGCTAGTGGCCATGTATAACGCCACTCAAGTTGAGGATCGCAACAAACTCTATATTGCTACAGGGGGAGGGCCTGGCATTATGGAGGCGGCTAATCGTGGGGCATTTGAGGCTGGTGATAAAACGATTGGTTTTAATATCAGCCTACCTCGTGAGCAGTGCCCCAACCTCTATATCACTCCTGGGTTGAGTTTTCGTTTTCACTATTTCGCCATTCGCAAGATGCATTTCATGCTTAGGGCGCGTGCGATTTTGGCCTATCCAGGGGGTTTTGGTTCCTTTGACGAGCTCTTTGAGGCCCTTACCTTGATGCAGACCAAGAAGGTCGACCCATTGCCGATCATTTTAGTCGGGCGGGATTTTTGGTGTGAAACCATTAACTTTCAGAATATGCTCGATCATGGTGTGATTGATCAAGCAGATTTAGATCTCATCCATTTTGTAGAAACTGCACAAGAAGCTTGGGAAGTTATCCGCAGCTGGTATCAATTAGGATGAGCGCCTGTAAAATACGCCCCATATGAGCATTTCAAGCACTATTCCGCTGACCACCGAATTAGACCTTCCGGCCTATGTATTTGGTATCGCTATGCTGCTCGTAGTGATGTTGATTCACGGGATTGCATTAGTGCAAATTGCCAAACGCTATGAGGTTAAATCCTTTTTATATTTAGCTGAACATCGCTATTCAGCAGTAGCATTCGCTTTCTACCTTAGCGTGCTGTGTTTGTTTTTGATGCACATCTTTGAGATTATTTTGTGGGGCACCGCGCTTTGGTTATTTAAGCTCTTGCCAAATTTAGGTGAAAGCATTTTATTTAGCGGTAGTACTTATACGGCTATGGGGTTTATGGATGACTTACTTCCCAATGGCTGGAAGATGCTCGCGGTCATCATTGCTTTTTCCGGTATGTTTGCTTTTGCATGGACAGCATCGGTAATGATTTCTATGACCAAAAACTTTCGTCAGGCTTATACCCGTATGCATATGGAAAAGCTCAAGCTTCCTGCTGAAGTGATTGAGCGCTTTAAGTAAAACATGAGCAAAACATGGGATGCTGTCATTATTGGTGGCGGCGCAGCCGGCTTGTTTTGTGCTGGGGTGGCGGGGCAGTTAGGTAAATCAGTATTGGTCTTAGACCATGCCGAAGTCTTGGGTGAAAAAATTCGCATTAGTGGTGGTGGCAGATGTAACTTCACTAATCTGCACAGTAGCCCCTCTAATTTTTTATCAATCAACCCCCATTTTGTTAAAAGTGCTCTTGCGCGCTACTCTTCCAAAGATTTTATTAAGCTGGTTCAGACCTATCGCATTGCCTACCATGAGAAACATCAAGGTCAGTTGTTTTGTGATGATTCAGCAAAGCAAATTATTGAGATGTTATTGAGTGAGTGCGCCAAAGGAAAAGTGCAGATTCGTCATCCAGTAGTGATTCGTTCCATCGCGCATGAGTCTGGTCAGTGGTTAATTCAAACTGATAGCGGCTTAGAGCGTAGTCGATCTGTGGTGATGGCTACAGGTGGGTTGCCAGTCCCAGCCATTGGCGCAAGTATATTTTCTTTAGATATTGCCAAGCAGTTTGGTCTTAAGGTCATTCATCCTCGCCCAGCATTAGTGCCACTCTCTTTTACTTCTGGTGAATTTGAGAATCTCAATGCATTGGCGGGCCTAAGTTTGCCAGTTCGAATCGCCGCTGGATCAAAGAAAGATCCTTATGGAGCCTGCCATTTTCATGAAGACTTATTATTGACGCATAAGGGCCTCTCGGGACCAGCTGTGCTTCAGGCTAGCAGCTATTGGGTGGAAGGGCAGGCAATTCAGATTGATTGGTTAGGTGCCGCAGACGAGGATGGCCAATTCAATTGTGATGATGTTTTTAATCATGAGGAAAACCGCTTAAAACTTACTGAGAACATGCTTGCTTTAATGATGCCACTCCGATTGGCCAAGGCTTTTGCTGAGCAAAAGAACTTGCTTGGGCGTAAATGGGCAGAAGTTTCGAAAAAAGATCGTCAAGCGCTTAAAGATTTGATTACCAATTGGTCGGTCAAACCCGCAGGAACTTTAGGTTGGAAAAAAGCCGAGGTGATGCTTGGTGGGGTAGACACTAAAGAGCTTGATGGTCAAACTATGATGTCTCGCAAATACCCTGGGCTGTACTTTATTGGAGAGTGTGTCGATGTAACTGGCCATTTAGGCGGTCACAATTTTCAATGGGCGTGGTCTAGTGGTTTTGCCTGTGCCCAGGCACTCTAAGTAGTGAGGGTAAATTAGTTGGGCTGATTTCTCATCCAGTCTGCGGTATTAAAAAAAGACTCTTCGAGTCTTGCTCCTAGTTCACCGGTAATTTCGCAATCTTCCATTGCTTGATACATGCAAGCTAGCCATTGATTGCGCTCATTTAGCCCAATCTTAAAAGGAAGGTGGCGTGCCCTGAGCATGGGATGGCCGTATTTTGGCGAGTAGATATCGGGGCCACCAAGCCAGCAAGACAAAAAGAGTTTGAGTTTTTCTCTAGAGCTTGCAAGGTCTGGGGCGTGCATGGCGCGCAACTGGGCAAAAGACTCGTCTAGCGCCATCAAATCATAAAAGCGATCCACTAATTCATCGACTTTTTGAGAGCCGCCAATGAGCTCATAAGGGCTTTTTTGAGTGTCCATGTGGCAATTTTATGACTAAATTACTTGGTAATTGGAATTGTCATGATTTCGGTATAGAGTGGAAGTAGAGATTTATCAAGTGACAAGCTTATTTTGAACAAAGGAGAAAAGCATGGACCACAAAGAAATTCAGGCATGGCAACAAGAGAAAGCAAAGGAACTCTTTACCTATTCTCATAAGTTGCTCGATGCCGCCAAGGAGTTAAGCGAATCCCATTTAGCAGAAATTCAATGGGGCATGAAAAATGCTTTGGAAAGTGCAAAATCAGCCGCTAAAAATGACCTCGCTAAGTTAAAAGACTTGCAAGAAGAGGCCGCGAAAGAGGCAGCAAAGCGTGTATCTGTGTATCAGAAAAAAGTGAAGTCTGTGCTGAAAGATATCGGGGAAGATGCCGCTGATGAAACTGAGAAGCATTTAGAGAAGGTGCGCCATTCTTTGGTGACTTGGCTAGAAGATGCAGAAAGCAAAATTCCTGGTCATGCTGATAAGCTCTCCAAGGTTGTTCATGAGATGTCAACTGCCGGTCAAAAGATGTTTAAAGAAGGCAGAAAGATTGTCAATCAAGTGGCTGATGCCGCTGAAAAAAACATCGAAGAGCATCTTCATAAAACTGCTGACACTAAGAAAAAAACTAAGTAATTTTTTAGCTGTCTAGCGACACTTTGATTCCGCCTACTCCAAGTAGGCGGTTTTTATTTCCACCCTTGTATCCAAATGGCGCTATCTTGTAATTGTCGCCACGGAATAATTGTTACCCACCCATCATATACAGCCTCAATCTCGACATGCTCTGTAGGGGTATCGGGTGTTGGCGGGGTAATGAGTTTTAGCACCAGAAAATGCTTACGCTTTTTGTTTGGCTCAACTGCAGTCCATTTGCTGAGTAGTAATTTTTTGGGGCTCAGCGGGTTTTTGGTTTTAGAGGGCATGACATTGAAAGCTGCTGCCACTACTTGTAAGGTTCCCGCTGCTAGGAGTAAATACCTTACTTGACTCTTGAATTTGGGCAGCACATTTGAGATCAAAATAACTGTTGGGACCAAGACTGCCACAAAAAAGAAATTGTTGATTTTCAAATGACATTTGGGCTTGCTTGAGAACCATGGTGTGCTTTTGACCGCTGGCATCCTTGCAAGACCATGTCGTGTAATCGTCTCGACCACAAGCGCTAATGCTCGTCACCAATATCAATACAGTAGCGACTAATATTGGTGACCGAGACATTCTTATAGGACCCAAAAATGGTGTGTTCCATCTTTGGCTAATTGGGCTACGAGTCCGAATTCCCAATCAAGATAGGCTTGCATGGCAGCCGGATCAACATTGGTGCCTTCATAAGGGCGTTTATAGCGATCCAGAGCAGGGGATGCCAAATGACTAGGGCCTTTTTCAAGGGCAAAACCTGCATTTATCCAAGCTGTATTTCCGCCACTCAGAACCAATACTTCAGCATTGCAGAATGAGGAAAATTCTTGTGCTGCAAATACACTTAATTCAGCCGGGCCACTACTCAGGACATAGCGTTTTGCACTTGGAAGATTGCCAATATCTTTACCTAGTTGTGAGCGCAAGATGAACCAGCTATTAGGAATATGCCCTTTTACATAATTGGCATGTGTACTCAAGTCGACTACGACAGTTTCTTGATCTGCTTTGAGCCAATTTTCTAGTGTTTTTGCATCAACAGTATTGATCTTGGGAAGTGGAGGTAAGGGAGCTTGCCATACACCTTTCTCTGTTAGTTGAGCCTGCGTGATGCCATCGAGTACATAGATATCCCAACCCATCTGTCCCAGCCAAGAAGCTGGCATATTGGCTCTCACACCGCCCGGATCTGCTAAAACGATGCGAGCGCCTCTCACTGGAGCAACCATTTCTGTTTCTTGGACTAATTGTCCGCCTGGTGTTGAACGAAATCCCGGCAAGTGACCTGCTTCGTATTCCTCGGGAGTTCTTGGGTCAAAGAAATAGGTAGTGCGTCCTGACTGTGATTTCCATTGCTCAAGATCTACCATTGTGGCTCGCTTTACTCCAGCTTGATCGGCGACCTTGCGAGCGCGCTGGGCAGCTTCTATGGCAGTAGATTCGCTCACTTCAGAAAAGCGACGGCTGGCGCCTTTGTCTAATTCTTGACCAGCTAGGGTCCAACCAATAGTGCCGTTACGCAATGCGTTGACCTCATTGGGAATGCCAGCGTTAATGAGAGATTGAGTGCCAATGATGCTGCGAGTTCTTCCTGCGCAATTGACGATGATTTTGGTTTTGGGGTTGGGGGCGATTTCTGGAAGGCGCAATACTAATTCTGCTCCTGGCACGCTAATACCCGTCGGAATACTCATCGTTTGGTATTCATCGAAGCGACGCACATCCACCACAACCACATCTTCATGGTTATCGAGTAATTGTTTTACCTCTTGCGCTGATAGGGAAGGGGTATGTCTTTTGGACTCAACAAGTTCACCAAAAGATTTACTCGGAACGTTCACATCCCTAAAAACCTCTCCGCCCGCCGCTTTCCAGGCGCTGACACCGCCCTCAAAAACAGATACATCAGAGTAACCCAGTGCAACTAGCCGCTCTGCAGCAAGCTGTGCAAAACCTTCGCCATCATCTAGGGTAACAATGGCAACATCTTTTCTGGGGAGCTTGCTGAAGACATCAATTTCTAGGCGCGAAAGTGGGAAATTGGCTGCAAACAAGGGGTGCTCTTCGGCATGAGGGGCTTCCTCACGAACATCTAAAAATGCCAAATCTTCTTTGTTAAGTAATTTATTGCGTACAAATGCGTAATCTTTTTTGTGGATAGACATAGTGCTTTTTCGTAATTGGTCGAAGTCAATTGGACAATCTGTGGGTTAATCCAGAGGAGGGCTAAATCCCTAATATTGGGTTTTAAGCTCAAAAAATAGGGCTATTGATGATTTTCATAAGGGTCTCCAGTAGTTTTTATGCTTTTTTCTTATTTTGGGGGAAATTTGCCATCTAAGCGTTATCCCTTATCTAAACCCGTATTTTCATTACTTTTTCTAGGGATATACTGATTAAGTTGTTGGTATTGAATGTTAATTTGATTGATAGGAGACGAGATGTCACAACACGATACATTGTTAGCTGCTTTTGAAACTTACAAAGCAGAGAACGAAAAGTTTATTTCAAAAGGTATTAAGGCATCTGCTGCACGTGCTCGTAAGGCTTTACAGGAGATTGCAGGTGCATGCAAAGAGCGTCGTAAAGAAATTACTGCTGCTAAGGAAGCGATGGAAGCGAAGAAGTAATTCTTCTTGGCAGTACTAAAACATCTTTAGTTGCAAAAAATCCCAGCCCTCAAAAGGAGCTGGGTTTTTTTATTCTGAGACTGTAAATAAGGTGAGTTTCATGGCCCGGCTTCTGACTGGTATCAGGCTCTGATATTCATCACTATTAGACCAAGCAGTAGCACTTTCAAGGTCTGGAAATGCAAGTTCAACAAAAGCGCTAAATGGCGCGCATGCCAGTTCATTCCACAGTGGCGGGTTCACTTTGCCACGATAGGCTACAGTGCCGCCATAATGCTCTACTGTTTTGCCAACCTGGCTACGATATTCTTCAAAAGCATGCAGGTTGTTTAGCTGAATTAAACCAATGACCTTAATCATTTCTTACTTTCCTCAATATTTCTAGCATCGGTCTAGAGAGTGACTAAGAGTTCATGCTCTTGCTGTGCAGTCATTTTGCCAATGACACTGGCATTAGCAAAGCCATGAGCCTTAAACACCTGCATTACGTCATTAATGCTATCAGGCGAGCAAGATACCAACAGACCGCCACTGGTTTGTGGATCGGTTAATAAAGCCTTTTGTGCAGCAGAAAAATCAACGGGTAAAGAAACAGCATTTCCATAGCTAAGCCAGTTGCGCTCGGAGGCGCCAGTAATAATGCCTTGTTCTGCCAAGGCTTGTACTTGAGGTAATAGTGGAACATTATTCCAGTCGATCTGGGCAGTTAGGTGAGAGCCACGCGCTAACTCAAGGCTATGGCCTGCGAGTCCAAAACCCGTGACATCGGTCAGTGCATGCACCCCAGCGAGTTTGGCTAAATCAGGGCCAGCCGAATTGAGCTTGGTAGTGCTGGCAATCATTTCTTGATAGCCCGCATCCGTTAGAAGATCCTTTTTAAGGGCGGCCGACAAAATGCCTACTCCCAATGACTTACCTAGAATTAATACATCGCCAGCTTGTGCTGATGCATTACTCTTGACGCGCTTGGGATCAACTATACCGATGGCAACCAAGCCATAGATGGGCTCTACAGAATCAATAGTATGACCCCCAGCAATCGGAATGCCTGCTGCGCGACAGGCTTCAGAGCCACCCTCCAGAATGCGTGCAATGGTTGTGTTGGATAACACCTTGATGGGCATGCCTACTAAAGCAAGCGCAAAGAGGGGGGTGCCACCCATGGCATAGATATCGCTAATGGCATTGGTAGCGGCAATTTTTCCAAAGTCAAAGGGGTCATCAACAATGGGCATGAAAAAATCAGTCGTAGCGATAATGGCCTGTGATTCATTAATTTGATAGACGGCCGCATCATCCGAGGTTTCGATGCCGACCAATAACTCTTTTGGGAAGGGTAGTTGCGGAACGCTCTTGAGAATTTCTGACAAAACAGCTGGAGCAATTTTGCAACCACACCCACCGCCATGGGAGAGGGAGGTGAGGCGCGGTTCTTGAAGAGTGTCAGTAGTCATAATGTTTGCAATGATGAGTCTGAATAATGAATGATCTTAGCTCAAAGTTAGGCGCTAAAACTTCTCTTGGGAGTATTGCCTTGCTTGCTTGCGCGATTGCCTCTATTGCCTACGCTAGCGGGGCGAGGTTTTCTGGGTTGTTGGTGTTGTTGGCTACGTAATTGAATAGGTTGCGCTACTGCGTTTGGATCGGGCTCAAAACCAGCAATGACCTCTTGAGGGAGCTTTTGTTTAATGAGCTTCTCAATATCTTTGAGCATTTGATGTTCATCAACGCACACTAAAGAAACGGCAACCCCATTGGAGCCCGCTCTACCAGTTCTACCAATTCGATGTACATAGTCTTCGGGTACATTCGGTAAGTCATAGTTCACGACATGAGGAAGCTGATCAATATCGATACCACGTGCAGCAATATCTGTTGCTACTAAAGCCGTGATTTTCCCATCTTTAAAGTCAGCTAAAGCTTTTGTGCGAGCGCTTTGGCTTTTATTACCATGAATCGCCAGACTGCTAATGCCATCTTTTTCTAATTGGGTGACGAGTTTATTGGCGCCGTGTTTGGTACGTGTAAATACGAGGACTTGCTTCCAGTCGTTGGTATTAATCAAATGCGCTAATAAAGGATGTTTTTTGGTTCTATCTACCGGATGAATTAGTTGGGCAATAGCCTCATTGGTGCTATTGCTGCGCGCTACCTCAATTAGCTCAGGGGAGTTTAGTAAGTCATCGGCTAGCGCTTTAATTTCTGTAGAAAATGTAGCTGAAAATAAAAGGTTCTGACGTTGTTTTGGCAGGGTCGCCAAAATCTTTTTAATATCTCGCAAAAATCCCATGTCTAGCATGCGATCAGCTTCATCCAAGACTAGGATCTCAATTGCGCTTAATGACACGCAATTTTGAGACATTAAGTCAAGCAAACGACCAGGTGTAGCAACCAAAATATCTAAGCCAGCAGCAATTGCTTTGATCTGGGGGTTAGCGCCAACGCCACCAAAGATGACTGTAGACTTTAAGCCGGTGTATTTGCCATAAGTCATTACAGACTCTTGAACTTGCGCTGCTAACTCGCGGGTGGGGGTAAGAATTAAAACCCGTAATTGACGTTTGCCCGATCCTGGCTTTGTGACGCTCGTTAAGCGTTGCAATATGGGTAGCGTAAAACCTGCTGTCTTACCTGTACCAGTTTGTGCTGCTGCAAGAAGATCCCCGCCTTTTAGTACTGCCGGAATAGATTTTTCTTGAATGGGGGTGGGGCTACTATAGCCCTCCTCATGAATCGCACGAAGAATGGACTGGGATAAGCCAAGATCTGTAAATAACATAAGAGCCAATAGAAAATTGGCCCGTATTCATATAAACGACTGTCCCGGCCAACGGGGTGAGCTGCCACACTTGTAGTGATTGCAGTAAGAGTACCTATTTTAAGCTATCTAGCGCTCTTGCTACCCATATTCCATAGGTTTGGACTCACGCTGTTAGCATATCCTGAGACAAATAATTTTTCAGCGCCTGTAGTTGGATCAAATACCGCACGCTGAATGCGTCCAATATTGCCACCGTATACATGAATACTAATAGAGGCTTGATCGTCTAAATCATTCTCAAC
>JACCDI010450105.1_pt1 | contig 13369 bp, 11 predicted proteins | sample 7442791 | NCBI WGS metagenome assembly JACCDI01 (sample SAMN15323434, study PRJNA562643) | freshwater metagenome | isolation source: river surface water | place: USA:Blue River Watershed | collected 2017-08-15
GGTTACGATCCGCAATTTGGAGCCCGACCATTAAAACGAGTTATTCAAAAACGGATTCTAAATGAATTATCAAAAGATATTCTGGCTGGAAAAGTAGATAAAGACAGTAAAATCAAGCTGGATGTCTTCGAAAATCAATTTGTATTCTTGAATGCCGATGAGCTTGTAAAAAAGTAAACCCTATGAAAAATCAAAAAGCCGTTTTGTGTAACACTTAACGGCTTTTTTTGTTTAATAAACAGCTAACAGAAACATTTACTCTACGTTTTGTGATATTATTCAGTATTTTGAGGCTAGAATATCTATGAAGAAAGTAGTTCAATTCGTCCTATTGCTTTTACTTCCTGGTCTGTTTGAGCTGGGTTGTAACTCCAAAACCAAAACAACGATCAAATTGTCGGATGCATATTTGGTTAAGGATTTTGAGCAAGACAAAGATTATCCTGCCGGAATGGAGGAATTACAAATTCCTTCTGGAGGAGTTAAGATATATGGCTTAGAGTATACAGCCAACGGTCCTGGACCCCATCCCACCTTGATTTTCTTACATGGAAATCCGGGTAATGAGCGGAACTTAGACTTAGCTCAAAGTATCAGAAAAGTAGGATACAATGTTGTTTATTTCGATTTCCGTGGTAGCTGGGGAAGTAAAGGTGAGTTTACATTTGAGAACAATATTGCCGATACCAAAGCGGTTATTGAGTACCTAACTAGTGAAGAACAAGCCGCAAGATTACGCATAGACACCTCAAAAATTGCCCTCTTCGGACACAATACCGGTGGTGCAATTGCTTTAGTTGCCGGATTAAATCATCCAAAAGTTAAAGGGATTGCAACACTTTCACTGTTTAATCCGTACCGGATCATCAAGAATTCTCAAGGTCTGAGTAATTTAATCAGCATGAAAGAGTACTTATCTACCTTAGGTATGCTGAACATCAATCCTGATCAATTTTTAGGACAAATGGCTGCGAATGTAGAAGATTATAATCTGGAGTTATTAATAGGAATGACTGCAAAACCGGTATTAATAATTGACGAGCACGAGGCCAACGACTATTTTAAAAAAATGAGTTCGAAGAAAAATGTTCAATACGAAATTTGGGATACCGATATAACTTTTAGTAATAAACGAACAGCACTAACCCGCAGACTAAGAGACTGGCTAGACACCAAAATCAATCCCCAAATAATCACAAACACCATAGAATAACATGCGATTTACGCTTTATATAGGCGTTTTACTTCTGATAAGCGCCTGCCAAAGTACAACTATCCAGCAAAACCTTACTGAGTCCCAAAAAGATACTTCTATTGTTGCTGACGCAGCTACTATTCTGAAAAGAAAACAAATACCCATTTTATGCTATCACCAGATTAGGGTATGGAAATCTTCCGACTCTGAAGTAGCCAAAGTTTATATTGTTCCACCCGCAACATTTGAAGCACAACTTAAAATGCTGGCCGATAGCGGCTACCACACTATTTTACCCGATCAGCTGGTAGACTATTTAACCAAAGGCAGCAAACTGCCTTCCAAACCAATTATGCTCACTTTTGACGACACCTGCGAAGAGCAATTTACCCTTGCTGCGCCAGCACTCAAAAAATACGGCTTCAAAGGTGTCTTTTTTATCATGACCGTGAGTATTGGCCGTCCACGCTACATGACGAGTGAGCAAATTAAGCAATTGAGTGATGAAGGACATGTAATTGCTTCACACACTTGGGACCATCACAATTTTAAAAAATACCAAGGCGAAGATTGGGCAACACAAATAGATAAACCGACCAAGAGATTAGAAGAAATTACCGGGAAGAAAATTGATTATTTTGCCTATCCTTTCGGACTTTGGAATGAAGAAGGAATTCCAGAATTAAAGAAAAGAGGATTTAAGGCGGCATTTGCATTAGCTGAAAAACGCAGCGAAAGCAATCCGCTGTTTACCATACGCCGCATCATTGCTGCCGGAAGCGATAGTCCGAAAACGCTGCAAAGTAAAATTGAGCGGAGTTTTTAAACCTTGCTTTGCATCCCGATAGGCAAACCTGATTAATTTGCCTACCTTTGCGCCTTATTTCAAACACATGATTACGGTATCCAACCTCTCCCTGCGTTACGGCAAACGCACCCTTTTTGAAGAAGTTAACCTCAAATTTACCCCCGGCAATTGCTACGGTGTAATTGGCGCCAATGGTGCCGGAAAATCTACTTTTTTAAAGATTTTATCTGGAGAAGTTGATCCTACAACGGGTTCGGTGAGTTTTACTCCTGGAGAACGTATGGCTGTTTTGAAGCAAAATCACTACGAATTTGATGAATTTACGGTGATTGAAACGGTAATGATGGGTCATAAAGAGCTGTATGCCGTGATGAAAGAGAAAGACGCCCTATATGCCAAAGAAGATTTTACCGATAAAGATGGCGAGCGTGCCGGTGAACTGGAAACCATTTTTGCTGAGATGGATGGCTGGAATGCCGAAAGCAATGCCGCTACCCTGCTCAGCAACTTAGGCATCAGCGAAGACCTGCACTACAAACAAGTTAAAGAGCTGGAAGGTAACCAGAAAGTACGTGTATTGCTAGCTCAAGCTCTTTTTGGCAGTCCGGATATTCTATTGCTTGATGAGCCCACCAACGATTTGGACATCAATACCATTGCTTGGTTAGAAGATTTTTTGGCCGGATATGAAGCCATCGTACTGGTAGTATCTCACGACCGTCACTTCCTGGATGCCGTTTGTACACACGTGGTAGATATTGATTTTGGTAAGATGACGATTTATACCGGAAACTATTCGTTCTGGTACGAATCGAGCCAATTGGCTGCCCGTCAGCGTTCAGACCAAAACAAGAAAATGGAAGATAAGGTGAAGGAATTACAAGAATTCATTCGCCGTTTCAGTGCCAACGCTTCCAAATCAAAGCAGGCAACCAGCCGTAAAAAAGCCTTAGATAAGATCAATATCGAAGAAATTAAACCCTCTAATCGAAAATATCCAGCTATTTTATTCAATAATCAGGGCCGGGAAGCCGGAGATCAGATCTTGCAGATCGAAAAATTGAGCAAAACTCAAAATGGCGAAGTGTTATTTACTGATATTTCGTTGATGGTGAATAAGGGTGATAAGATTGCGATTTTATCTGAAAATAGTTTGGCGACCACTGCGTTCTACCAAATTTTAACCGGAAAAGATAAAGACTATGCAGGAGAGTTCAAGTGGGGCGTAACCATCAATGCAGCTGATATTCCGAATGACAATTCCACTTATTTTGAAGGTAAAAATGAGAATTTGATCGATTGGCTACGCGAATATTCTGAAGGCGAAAAAGACGAACAATTTATTCGGGGATTTTTAGGCAAAATGCTTTTTTCAGGAGATGAAGTGATGAAAAAGTGTTCGGTGCTTTCTGGAGGAGAGAAAATGCGTTGCATGTTCTCAAAAATGATGTTACAGCAAGCTAACGTACTCCTCTTTGATGAACCTACCAATCACCTGGATCTGGAATCGATCACCGCCCTGAATAACGGCATGGCCGATTTTAAAGGTACAGTCTTGTTTACTTCACGGGATCATGAATTGACCCAAACTGTGGCCAATAGAATTATTGAAATTACACCCAAAGGCATTATTGATAAATTGATGAGCTACGATGATTACATCAATTCTGAAGCCATTAAGCAACAACGAAAAGAACTATATAGCTAAACAAAAAAGCCCCGGAATTCGGGGCTTTTTTGTTGTGTCAATATCACTGATTAGTGACCAGCGTGGCCGTCGATACCGTGAGCATGACCATGAGCCAACTCGTCTGCGGTAGCTTCACGAACCTGAATAATTTTACCAGAAAAATGTAAATCCTGACCAGCCATAGGATGATTCAAATCCACACTAACTACCGTATCAGAAACTGCGGTAACACGAGCTCTAAACTGATTCCCTTGATTATCCTGTAAAGGCAAAATGGTATCAACAGCTGGCTTTTCCATATCGCCAAACATTTCTAAAGGTAAATCGGTTAGTGCATTGGGATCTTTCTCACCATAAGCATCGGCAGCAGCCAATTCAAATGCATATTCGGCACCAGCGGCTAAACCGCTTAAGTTTTCTTCAAATTTAGGCAACATCATGCCTACACCAAATAAAAACACCAAGGGGTTTTCTTCGGTAGCTTTTTCAACAAATGTTTTTTCACCATTTGTAGTGGTGTGTAAATCGTAGGTAAGGGCAACTACGGTGTTTGGTTTAATTGTCATTTTGTAAAAATTAGGAGGCTAAGCCTCGATGTTAATTTTGAATTTGTTTCATTGCTTCGGCAATAGTGGTTACCGGAAGCTGGCAGGTTTTATTACGGCAAACAAAAACCCGAGTTTCATTGCCCCATTTATCCTGCAACAAAGGTAAACTTCCTGCGCTTCCCCCCAATACTATTTTATTAGGAATATACTTTTTCTCTAATTCTTGGCGCTTATGTTCAAAATCGGAGCCTGTAATGGCAATTTCATATATTCCAAAAACCTCATTCAGAAGTAAGTTAGCCCAATTGGAATAGGCAGAACCGTAAGTTTTAATCTGCGGATGAACGTTGAGAAGCATTTGATTGGCTTTACTCAAGTAAGTATCATCTGCAAACCAATGTCCTAAACGATACAGGTTATGAGCCATTACCGAATTGGAACCGGGGATAACATTATCCATGATCTCTTGTTTGCGGGCAATCAATAACTCGGCCTGATCGGAAGTGTAAAAAAACATTTTGGTTTCCGGATCACTGAAATGCGTAATTGCATACTCACAAAGCTGTTTCGCTTCGTGCAACCAATACTCCTCAAAGGTTGCTTCGTATAAAGAAGTTAATCCATCGATCACAAAAGCATAATCATCCAAAAAAGCGGGAATGCTGGCTTTGCCGTTTTTAAAATTTCGATAAAGTCCACCATCAGTAGTACGCATTTGCTTCAAGAGGAATTCCGCATTTTTTTTGGCAGATTTCAAAAATCGTTCTTCACCAAAAACCCGATAAGCATCAGTTAAGCCACGGACCATCAGACCATTCCAAGCTGCTAAAATTTTATCATCTAGGCCTGGTTTAATCCGCTTATCGCGATAGCTGAAAACCTGTTTTTTAGCATTTTCAAGCTTAGAAAGCCAATCCTCTAGCTTCAACCCGTGTTTTGCAGCAAATTTTTCATCGCTCAACTTGCGCATCAATACATTCGTTTCTTCTTCAGTCCAATTTCCTGCATCGGTGATACCGAAATAGTCGGCAAAAATTTCAGCATCTGTACCTAAAATTTCATCGATTTCAGATTTATGGAAAGTATAAAACTTGCCCTCTACCCCCTCGCTATCGGCATCTTGTGCCGAATAAAAACCACCACTGAGGTCTGTCATTTCACGATTTACCCAATCCAGCGTTTCATAAACTACCTGACGATACAGTTCTTGAGGTTCGTGTTGATAGGCTTCGGAATACAAACTCACCAACTGGGCATTATCGTACAGCATTTTTTCGAAATGCGGCACATGCCAAAATTGATCGACGGAATAGCGGGCAAAACCCCCTCCTATATGATCGTAAATTCCACCAAAAGCCATTTTTTGCAGGGTGAAGTGTGTAATGGCGTCGGCCTGCTCATCTTTCATTAAATGGGCATAACGCAGCATAAATTGCCAATTATTGGGCAAAGGGAATTTGGGAGCACGGGTGTAACAACCATCTGTCCAATCGAAATACTTTGACCAAGGTTCGTAGATAGCCTTGAGATCGGCCTCGGTATACTCAGCTTTATGTTCGATGAATTGAATTTTTTCGCTTTCGCGAATACCTTGAGTCAGTTTAGTAGCATAATCAATGGCCTCATCGGGTTTGTGCTCCCAAAATGCCGCCAGGTTGAGCAGCAATTTTTTCCAATCTTCTTTACGGAAATAGGTGCCGCCGTAAATGGGTCGCAGATCATGTAAACAGATACAGTTCAATGGCCAGCCACCACTACCGGTCATCAACTGGACGGCATACATATAGATCTGATCAATGTCGGGCCGCTCTTCACGATCCACTTTGATACAGATGAAATGCTGATTCATGATTTCGGCCACAGCTTCATCTTCAAAACTTTCGTGTTCCATCACATGGCACCAGTGGCAAGCCGAATAACCAACACTGACCAGAATTAGCTTGTTTTCTGCTTTCGCTTTAGCCAGCGCTTCCTCTCCCCAGGGATACCATTGCACCGGATTTTGCGCATGTTGCAACAAATAAGGTGAACTTTCGTGGATGAGGGCGTTGGGCATGTTTAGTCTTCAGTGATCAGTCTTTAGTCTACAGTGCTGAGATAGATTTTGACAACTCAACACTGTAGACTGTTGACTAATTGCTCAGTTCGGCAAAATATTTATGGAACAAAGGAATGGTTTCGATGCCTTTGTAATAATTGGCAATATCGTATTTCTCGTTTGGTGAGTGCAGGTTATCGCTGTCTAAACCAAATCCCATTAAAACGGTTTTAATACCCAATTCTTTTTCGAACAAGGCCACAATTGGAATACTTCCACCGCCACGGGTTGGAATGGGTTCTTTACCAAACGACTCGGCAATTGCTTTTTGAGCAGCACGAAAAGCCACACTATCGGTTGGGGTAACCACCGGCTCGCCGCCGTGGTGTGGAGTTACCTTTACTTTTACAGATTTAGGCGCAATTTTTTCAAAATGATTCTGGAACAGTTTGGTGATCTTATCAGAGTTCTGGTTAGGTACTAAGCGCATTGAAATTTTGGCTGAAGCTTTAGATGGCAATACGGTTTTAGCGCCTTCACCAATATAACCACCCCAAATACCGTTCACTTCTAAAGTTGGACGAGTTCCGGTGCGTTCTAAGGTAGTGTAGCCCTTTTCGCCCCAAACTTCCTCCACTCCGAGGTCTGTTATATAATCTTCAATATCAAAAGGTGCTTTATTTAAGGCTTCACGCTCTGCAGCACTTAGTTCTACCACATCATCGTAAAAACCAGGAATGGTGATGTGATTGTTCTCATCATGCAGGGAGGCAATCAACTTCGCTAAAATCGTAGCCGGATTGGCCACCGCACCACCATACACACCAGAGTGCAAGTCGCGGTTTGGACCAGTAACTTCTACTTCTACATAAGACAAACCACGCAAACCGGTTTCTAATGAAGGATTTTCCATGCTGATCATGGCAGTGTCGGATATTAGAACTACATCTGATTTTAAACGCTCTTTATTCTGCTGAACAAAGATCCCTAGGTTGTTTGAACCCACTTCTTCTTCGCCCTCAATCATGAATTTGATATTGCAAGGCAAAGTGTTGGTTTGTATCATCAACTCAAAAGCCTTTACGTGCATGTAAAATTGGCCTTTGTCATCACAAGCCCCACGTGCGTAAATTTTTTCATCGCGGATGGTGGGTTCGAATGGTGGAGTATGCCACAATTCCAAGGGGTCTGCAGGCTGCACATCGTAATGGCCATAAACCAAAACTGTTGGTTTAGATGAATCTACGATTTTCTCTCCATATACAATCGGGTATCCAGCAGTAGGACAAACTTCCACGTTATCGGCACCGGCATCCCTAAGCTTTTGAGCCACAAAGTCAGCGGTTTTTAGTACCTCATTTTTATACGCCGGATCGGCACTTACTGATGGGAAACGTAATAAATCAAACAACTCATCCAAAAAACGTTGCTTATTATCGGCTACATATTTTTTAATCTCTTGCATAATCTGGAATTGATGAACAAATATATCAAAAGATGGGCAAGGAAACTGTAATCAACCCTAGATATAGTAATAAAAAAGGGAGTGAAAAGTACACTCCCTTTTTTGAGTTCAACAAACACGCTCAGTCGCCAGTACCAATATCTTTTTTATCGGCTACTAAAGATTTATTTGATTTTTCAGGTTGAATGCTCTCATCTTTTTTGCAAGAAATCATTCCAATCAGACCAAAAACAACAAGGGTAAAGATTAACTTTTTCATAGGTTTATAAATTTATTTTAAAGATAGTTTTTTAATATTTTGTTATTTATATTATAAATATAAATACAATAATTTACTTTTAAAAAATATTTTTATTGAATTATTGCTAAATATTTGATTATAAGCGTAATAAATTTACTTATATGAAATTTAAATAGGCTATTGATTGTAAAAGGATGTAGAAAGTAGCTCATATTAATTATATATTATAATTTTATAATCTGTAATTAATTTTTAGGACTTGCAATGAAAAGATATGCTTTACTAGGACTTATACTTTTATTCAATAGTAGCATTGTTTATCAAACTCCGTTTAGCTCCATTGAACTTCAAGACACCAACACTGTAATCGATTTAAACAAAAAAGGATTCGAAAACAGATTAATTGATCCTATAAAAGGATATGCTTACGCCCGAAAAGCACTAGAAATCGCCAAAGAGATAGATTATAAAAATGGGGAAGCCGAAGCCTACCGCATTATGGGTATTTCAAAATATTATACCAACGAAAGCAGCACTGCCGTTGCCTACTATTTAAACGCCTTGAGTATCTACAAACAAGAAAAAAACATTTTAGGGCAAGCCAAAGTCTACAATAATATTGGGAATTTATACATCTGGGCAGACTATGATAAAGCCCTGGAGTATTTTAACGAAGCACTTAGACTAAGTAAACGATTAAATAATACGGAATTATCGGCTAATCTATTTTTAAATATCGGAAACATACACTTACGTAAGAAGAATTACCAAGCCGCCTTGAGCTTTTATGAAGATGGCGATAAACGCTACAAAAAAATAGATGATAAAATTGGCATGATGCACTGCCTCCAAAATAAAGGCAAAATATACTTAGAGCTCAATATGCTTGATAAAGCTGAATCCTGCCTAATTAATGCGCACAAAAAAGCCAAATCTTTAAACCTAAACGGAGCTATAGCGAGTATTGATCTCAGCTTAAGTTCTGTTTACATCACCAAACAGGAATATAAGAAAGCACAAAACACGATCAAAGAAGGTATTAAATACGCTAAAAAAGCAGATGATGATAAATTGATCTACGATTTCAACTACAGTTTTTATGAATTGGAATCGCAACGCAGAAATTTCCCCGAAGCGCTACGCTATCTCCAACTGGTTTACAAGCAAGACAGTGTGCGGTATGCCAACAGCGAATCGGCTAAAATCAGCCTGCTGGAAGAACAATACCGCCAAAAAGAAATACAACGCAGAAACGAACTTATCATCCTGCGTCAAAAACAAAATAAAATCATCTTAATTTCTACACTTATCGTCACGTTTATGGCTATTGTAGTTATTATAATGCTTGCCATAAACGTAAGACGAAAGATGATAGCTAATCAATTATTGGAGCAGACCGTTGATGAAAGAACGAAGGATCTTCAAATAAAAAATCAAAAACTATCCGAATATTCGGCTCATCTTTCTCATGAAATTAGGGCCCCGGTAGCCACATTAAAGGGCTTATTGATGTTGGAAGAAGAAAAAATGATTAGCCATGAGGATCTGATCGAAAAAATCAAAATATGCGCTGAAACAATTGATGAAAAAATTCACAGAATTAACGATGCTTTGAATAATCCTGAAATTCCAAGACTCTAAAATATAGCCGCATTAAACTTATGAACATCCAAGTAAAGTATACGGCTCGTTTCTTAATTTAGCAAGCTTAAGTATTTGTACGATTTTGGACTATTTAAACGGATTAAACCCATCTCAAAAGGCAGCAGTTGAACAAACTGAAGGGCCGGTAATGATTGTTGCAGGCGCAGGATCCGGGAAAACGAGGGTGATCACCTATCGTGTTGCCCATTTGATTCAAAAAGGTGTTGATCCTTTCCAAATTTTGGTGCTTACGTTCACGAATAAAGCTGCCAAAGCCATGCGTGAACGTATTTACGGCGTTGTAGGCACAGAAGCCAAAAATTGTTGGATGGGCACTTTTCACTCTGTATTTGCGAAAATTTTACGGGTTGAAGCAGAAAAAATAGGCTACCCAAACAATTTTACCATTTACGATACCGACGATAGCAAAAGTTTAATCCGCTCTATACTCAAAGAATTGCAGCTGGATGATAAACTCTACAACGCAAATTTTGTTTATAATCGGATTTCCAGTGCAAAAAATAACCTGATTTCGGCTTCAGAATACCAACAAAGTGAACAAATTCAGGCCGAAGATCATTCAACCGGCCGTGGCAAAATTGGTGAGATTTACCAAACCTACACCCAGCGATGTTTTAAGGCGGGTGCAATGGATTTTGACGATTTGCTGTTTAAAACAAATGTATTGCTGAAAGAACATCCGGATGTACTTTACAAATACCAAAACAGGTTTAAGTACATCATGGTAGATGAGTATCAGGATACTAATTTTTCTCAATACCTCATTGTTAAAAAACTGGCGGCTATTCATGAAAACATTTGTGTGGTTGGCGACGACGCCCAAAGTATTTATGCATTTAGAGGAGCCAACATTCAGAATATACTCAACTTCGAAAAGGATTATCCTGATTTGAAGATCTTCAAATTGGAACAAAACTACCGTTCTACCCAAAATATTGTTGAAGTAGCCAATAGCATCATTGCCAACAACAAAAATCAGTTGGAAAAAACCGTATTCTCAGAAAATGAACCCGGCGACAAGATCAAGGTGGTTAGAGCTTTTAGCGATAACGAGGAGGGGAAAATTGTTGCTGAAAAAATTGCCGAAGAACGGTCTTTAAGAGGTTTAAACTACCGTGATTTTGCCATTTTATACCGCACTAACGCCCAATCAAGGGCCATGGAAGAGGCGCTTCGGAAACTCAACATTCCGTATAAAATATATGGCGGCCTATCCTTTTACCAACGCAAAGAGATTAAAGACCTCATTGCCTATTTCCGACTCACCTTTAACCCAAATGACGAGGAAGCCCTCAAAAGGGTGATCAATTATCCCAGAAGGGGAATCGGCGACACCTCGATAGAACGAATTATTGTTGCGGCAGATCAGCATCAACTTACCTTATGGGAAGTAATTTGCAAAGCTCAACAGTATCTGGATTCACGCAGCTCAGGACCGGTTGCCAACTTTGCACTGCTTATTCAAAGTTTTCAGGCTTTAGCCAAAAATAGCAATGCCTACGATACGGCTTTGCACATCGCCCAGCACAGTGGCTTGTTAAAAGAGTTATACGATGATAAATCTGTAGAAGGATTAAGTCGTTACGAGAACATTCAGGAACTTTTGAATGGAATTAAGGAATTCAGCGAGCGGGAAGATATTGAAGAAAAGGGCTTGGATATATTTATGCAAGACATTGCACTACTCACCAACGACGATAATGATAAAGATCCGGATGCCGATACCGTTTCATTGATGACCATTCACTCGGCAAAAGGATTGGAATTTAATCAGGTTTTTGTAGTTGGATTAGAAGAAAATCTATTTCCATCGCAGTTATCTTTAAGTTCAAGAGCAGATCTTGAAGAGGAAAGAAGGCTTTTTTACGTAGCAATAACCAGAGCCGAAAAGAAATTGACGCTTTGCTATGCCACTTCTCGTTACCGTTGGGGTACGCTTACCAGCTGCGAACCCAGCCGATTTATTGAGGAAATTGACCCGGCATACCTAGATATCGATTTCAAAGTACCTCAAAAATCAAGCAGCGGTAATTCATTCGATGAGGAAAGATCTAGCTGGCAACAAAGGGAAACGTATTCTAAGCCAAAACCCGCTTCTTTACCAAAGACAAAATCCATTTTACCCAAAGCACACGTTCCATCAGCAGGTTTTGTACCCTCTGACACCTCCAATCTACAAGTAGGCATGGAAGTTGAACATGAACGGTTTGGATTTGGAAAGGTGTTGCAATTGGAAGGCACTAAACCCGATGTGAAGGCAACCATCTATTTCAAAGAGCTTGGCCAAAAGCAATTGCTTTTAAAGTTTGCAAAACTCAGGATTGTAACTTAATTGTTTTGCCTTTCATACGCCTCAATGGCCAGATTGATATGCTCGTCAAAACTCGATTTACCGAAAGGCTTTTTTAAAAAGCCAAAAATATGGGCTTGTTTAACCGATTTTTGAGCCTCTGCATTTCCTAAACTGGCTGAAACCAATATTCTGATAGATCGAGGACATATTTTTGCTACCTCTGATAGAAATTCTACCCCATTACAAACCGGCATGTGAAAGTCTGAGTAAACGACCTGAAAATCATGGATTTTTAACCAAGACCTAGCCTCTTTAACCGAGGTGGTGATGTAAAATTCAAAAGGAGAATTCCGGGTAATCAACTCGACCGCTTTCAACAACAATAAATCGTCATCAAGAAACAAAATTTTGGGCTTGCCAGACATGGCTAAAATCTAAAATCATTGGTTTTGTAGGGCTTTTTACCGGTTCTAAAACGGTAATTCAACATAACTTCGTGTGTTCCCATTTGATGCTTCAAACTAATGTCTGTCATGAAATCATGTGCATAACCCAATTGCATCCTGTCGGTTAATTTAACCTGAAACATCGCCATTACTGCAGCATTTGAACGATACCCAAGTCCAACCCACAATCCTTTTTCTTCAAAATACGCATTCATGTTTACATCAAACTGCAATGGCACTCCAGCTGTATACTTAACAAGCAAGGCGGGTTTAAGTTTTAGGTAATTATTTGCATTAAACCGGTAATTTGCCATTAGAAAATAGTCTGATCTTAAAGGTTTGATAGAGGTAGTGCTGTTACTAGTCCCAACATCAAATTTTACTAAATACGGAACCGAAATGCCGGCCTCCCAACGATCATCGTAATACATCAAACCTAGGCCAAGATTACTTCTCCAACTGGATTGATTCACAAAAACCGGATCGGGAGGCAGATTCGGATCGGGCAAAGTGCCGTAATCTCCCAAATAGTAACCAATACCCGTGCTGAATCCGGCAGCCAAATAGCCCTTAGAACTCAATTGCACCTTTTGAGCAAGGCTCAAGAACAAAGCCTGTTCGTTTTCTACGCCAACCTGGTCGTGAATCAGCATGGCCCCAACGGATGTTTTTTCATTGTTTAAGGTAAGATAAGAGCTCAAGGTTTGCGTTTGTGGAGCACCCTCAAATCCTACCCATTGATGCCTGGTCAGAGCCGTTATTCGAGCCTGTTCATCACAAGCAGAATAGGCTGGATTAATTGCCAAGGGATTAAACTGATATTGAGAAAACATGGCTCTTTGGACCCTCAACTGCGCTTCAAGTTGCGAATGATACATGAGGCCCAGGATACTCATCAATATGTAATAGCGCTTTTTCACGAGGAATTCTATTTACGTTTAATCACAAAAAATCCGTTGTAGATATGTGTTTTAGCTCCA
>JACCDI012056266.1_pt1 | contig 13356 bp, 11 predicted proteins | sample 7442791 | NCBI WGS metagenome assembly JACCDI01 (sample SAMN15323434, study PRJNA562643) | freshwater metagenome | isolation source: river surface water | place: USA:Blue River Watershed | collected 2017-08-15
CACTGTGGAAGCGCCGGCGGTATCTGAGGCGTCGTCCAGCGTGTTCACCGGTGCCGCTCTGGAGGCCATCGAGGCCTGGCAGTTCGAGCCCGTGTTTGACAACGGGGCGGCCGTGCCCGTGCACACCAACGTGAAGTTCAGCTTCGTGCCGCGCACCGAGTAAGTCGCCGGGCAGTTCCAACTGCATTGCCAACCATGCAGTGACAACCCTCAGTACCGACAACAAGAATCACAAACACGGGATTGCCATGAACACACGCGCGAATTGAGCCAGAGTCGTCTCCGCGGCGCTCTGGCTCTTCAATTCCCGTCAAACTTCTGTTCAAGCTCTGTACACCCTTCACCCTCTTTGATTACTCTGCTGCCCAGCCCTGTTTCCCAGCCTGCACGGAGTGCTGTCATGCGTCGTTTGCTTTCCCTTCTGACCCTGAGCCTGTTGATCTGCCTGCCGGTGCAGGCCGCGCCGCTGTGGCAGTGGTTGCCGCAGGACGCCCTTGCCGGACTGGGGCAGCGCCTGCCGCAGGAGGCGGTGGATGCCCGGCCGCTGCGTCTGGAGGCCGCTGCGCTGCAGGCCCTCGCGATCGACACCGTCATCACGCTGGCACTGCCCGGCGGCGATCTGGACTACCGAGTCGTGAACGAGCAGCGCTTCGACAACGCTGACCGTGGCCTGCGCGCCGTGCTGGAGGATGGGACGCAGTCGCACATCCTGTCGCTGACCGTGGGCGCGCAAGACCTGCTGGCCACCGTCTATGCCCCCGAGGGCAAGTTTCGGCTGCAGGCACAACGCAACGGCGAGCAGTATCTCGGCTGGCTGTTCCGTGAGTCGGATCAGCTGCGCGTGCTGCCTGCCGACCACAATGCCGCGTCCGCCGGGCAGGGCCAGGCCTTCGCGGCCGTCGCTGCCGGCGATGCCCGCATCGAGCAGGAATTCAGCGCCACGCCCGCCATGGTGGGCGATACCTTGACGGTGAACATCACGCTCACCAATACCGGCACCTCCAGCATCAGTGGCGAGACGCTCAAGGTGCTCGAGGCGCTGGACCAGGCGGCCTTTGTCGACAGCACGGGCGAGTGCACGGCAAAGCCAGTGCTTTACAGCAATGGCACCTTCCAGGAGCTGCACTGCACGATCGCCAATCTGGCGGCCGGGGCAAGCCGGGAGATTACTTACCGTGTGCGCACCACCAGCGGCACCGCACCGTATCTGACCAGCGCGGTCGAGCTGGGTGCGGCTCAGGACGTGGTGTTTCACCCGGTGGTGAACGACACGCTGGCCGATGCCGACAACGACGGCATCAGCGATTTCAACGAGGCCATACTCGGGACCGGTCCGAACGATGCCAGCTCCGGGCCCGCCCAGGGCGCGAGTGCCGAGATCGATCTGCTGCTGCTTTACACGCCGCGTTTCGTCAGCAGTTCCACCACGGGCAATCCCATCCTCGATCTGAACCAGTTGGTTCAGGAAACCAATGACATGTACGCGATGTCCGGTGTCGGCATCGTGTTTCGGCCCGCCGCGTATCAGTTGCTGAACCCGGGTAATCCCCAAGCCTTGCAGGACACGCTGCAGGCCATGAGTGACAAGAGTGGCGCCTTCGCCGACATCGAGTTTCGCCGCCGCAGCACCGGAGCCGATCTGGTGGTGTTGCTGGAAGGGCTGCACGATGGCAAGGACGAAGTCTGCGGCATAGCCCATGGCGGCGGGCACCAGAGTTTCGGCGATTTCACCGGTGTCGGCGCGCGCGCGTTCTACAGCGTGAGCTATCGCGCTGGCGCTGCGGCCGGTGCCGCTGTCTCCTGCGACAACAAGACCGTGGCGCACGAGCTGGGGCATCTGCTGGGGCTGGGGCATTCGCGCGTGGAGCAGGAGGAAAAGGGCGAGCAGATCGCCACCTTCCCCTGGTCCCTGGGGCATGGCGTCAATGGCTCGTTCCACACCATCATGGCCTACGACGAACATTTTCCTGGTGGCGAACAGCTGCCGGTGTTCTCCAATCCGCGTCGCAACACCTGCAAGGGGCAGGCCTGCGGGGTAGCGAAAGAGGATGAGACACGTGGCGCTGATGCGGTGTTGACGCTGAACACGGTGCGCTTCCAGGTGGCGCGTTATCTCGCGCCGCGCGCTCTGCACGCCATGGCCACCGCCAGCGGGGCGCCCACCACGGCGACCCTGCGCGCGGCGGCGCTGCGCACAGGCGGGCCATCCGGTGTGAGTGACAGTTTTGCCACCCGCTTCGCGCCGCAGGATCACGTGAGCCTGACGGCCAGCCTGAATGTGGACGCGGCGCATGTCGGTCGCGTCGGTCGCACGCACATGGTGCTCTCGGCGCCCGGCATCGGCTTCTTCCAGGTCAATGCCACGGGGGGCTACGTGCCCTGGGATGGCAATCCCACCACGCTCATCGGCAACATCGCCTCGCGGCCGCTGCAGGCGGTGGAAGATCTGGTCGCGCTGCGCAATGTGTCCTTCGGCGAGCTCGGCATCCCGAAGGTGGAGCTGGTGGTCTATTTTGCCTATTCACTCGATGGCACGAACACCCTGGTGTTCAGCAGTGCCGGAGTGCCGGTGGTCATTCAATGAGCGAGGTCGACCATGCGTTCACGTTTCACCCTGCAGTACTCCTTCGATCTGGTGTTCGCCCTGCTGGCGGGCATTGCCGCACTGGCGGTGCTGCAGACCTTCGTCATTGGGCGGCACTACATCATTCCCAGCGTGATTCTGGTGGTGGCCGTGCTATTGGGGAACCTGGCGTGGTATGGACTGCGTGATGCGCGCTGGGCGAAGTTCCTGCTGTTCTGGAGTGGCTTTCTGTTCACGGCGCATCTGTTCTTCGCGCTGTTCTTCGCCCAGGTGTACCGCACCCTGCTGGGCGCCGCCTTCGAACCGGTATGCGCCGTGCTGTTCCTCCTGTTTTCGTTTCTGACCTGGCAGTACGCGCGGCGCAATCAGCTGTTTGCCTGAGAGTTCCCTCTGGAAATTGCGTGTGTAAGTTGCGACTAATGTCTTAAAATTTAAGCTAAATATAAAAAGTAAAGAAGCTAATTTATTCTAAGGATTGGTTGAGTTGAAAAACTCACTTACAAGTCGTCTTTAAAGCTGCTTTCCCAAAATTTTTAATGTGATCTTGAAATATTTCTCCAATTTTCTTGCCGAGCGTAACCGGAACGGCGTTTCCAATAAGTCTCCCAACTTTAGCAAAGCTTACAGGTTCATGTTGAGGAACGAATGAATAGTCACGGGGAAATCCTTGAAGCATAGCCGCCTCGCGTAAACTGATCGCCCTATTCTGCTCAGGATGGCCGAATCTACCATTACCATAGCCGAAACATTGAGTGGTGACCGTTGGCGCAGGAGTGTCCCATTGCATTCGACCATAAACCGATGGATAGGTGGCTCCGGATATTTTGCTATGACAAGTGGATCTAAGATGTTCCGGCCAATCTCGCCAAGTACCTCCGGGAACTGAACATTTGATGCGCTCAAGATTTAGAGCGCTCAATCGACTTGCTCGATGAAGTCGATCTGTTGGATCACAATCTCCCGCAGCGATGGGGGGTAACTTTCCGATAGTAGATCTAACAGTAGAAACGGCCGCATTAAAATTTGGAATTGAAATTGGACCCAACCTTGAAGCAACTAGTACCAAGCGCTTCCTAGCCTGGGGTAGCCCAATCTTACTACATTCGACTACTCGCCAGTCTGTCCAGTAGCCATTCAAATTAGCTAGAAATTCCTGAAAAATGTCCTGAATAGCAAGAGGTGCTACGTTCTCCATGGTTACAAAGTCGGGACTCATTTTTCGAACCAATTCTGCGAAGTGGCTCACCAACCGCCAGTCGTCGCTGCGTCCACTTCCTGCTCCCTCGCCGTGTCTTTGCTTCGCTGCGCGTGAGTAAGTTGAAAACGGTTGGCACGGAGCGCAACCAGCTAGGAGCTTGTACTCAGCTCCGGCGAAAGAATCTTCAATAACACTTGTATCCAGAGTTGCAATATCAGCTTTAAGGAACTTAGCGTTTGAGTTCGTCTCTATAGGATGGGCACAAGCCGAGTCTATATCTATACCGAGCTTCACATCAATTCCGGCACTTTGTAAGCCGTAAGTCAACCCGCCGGCGCCACAAAATAGATCTATTGCGACTATACGATTCGATGAATGCATCAGTGACCCGTCGCCAAATAGCGCTTATCATCTACAAAAGATTGAAGTCTGCGTACGACGTGTTCCATATACTCGATCGTTACATCTGACAGCTCACTTATCTGAGTAAGGGTTAAATTTGCTGCGCACTTTTCGAATGATTGTTCGCCGTGAGCAATGCTATTACGTAGTGAAGCTAGATACTCTAATGGGGTTTTGTCTCCATAAGACAGTTGCTTCCCTACTTTCCTCTTCAAGTGCCGAGGGGTTGAAACACTAATACTTAATCTCTCTAAAAACTTTGCGATTAGTTTATCCGACCAGACCCCGGGCGGCTTTTTAAAGGAAACATCTTCGATTGGCAACACCATTAGAATTCTCAGCGCTGCATCATGAATGCTTCTGAGCCTTGTATCCTCATTGCCATCCAATCCCGTTGAACGTAACCACTCTCTTAAGGTGCTATGTGTCCATTTCGAAGGGGGAGATGTTCTCACCGCCGTTCCTAATTCTTTAAGGGCACAATTCATTAAAGCTTCGACAAAATTGTATAAATGCATCACTAGTGCTGACTTTATCGTCATTAAGTGTCGAACGGTGATGGCAGTTTCCCCGAGCAGAATCGAGTCACCCTGAAATAGTTGCTCTTCCACAGCCTTAGCAAATGCAAGGTGCGAGATTAGTTCGTCTTTGCGTTCAGAAAGAGTTGATTCTAATGTACTCATGATTGAGTCAATATTCTAATTACCAAATCAATTCGCCCTTCAAGCTTTGAGCGAACATTTGCCCCATCCGATACTACTTGCTGATCAAAGCTAAAGGCTTTCATGCGCTCGGAGACCAGCGTATTCTCTATCCTAATTGTTGGGTTTCTCCTTAGGACTAGCGCCGAGCCAACAGATATCGCCTCAAATCGAACTCTTGGCACAGTGTTCGCAGATCCAGATTTCCGAAACCCAAACTCAAAGCTTCGACCAACAAACTCCAACATTCGATAGAATTCTTGGCGCATTTCTTCAATTGCTGCAGGATTTTTATCAGCGGCGGAGTTCGCCTCCTTAAGGTAGTCATAAAGAAACTTCTTCGGTCTGTCTCTATAGTTGGGGAATCTTCCTTCCGCGGTTTCATTGAGATTCAAATATGCGAAAAAGCGGGTAACAAGTTCCTCTCTTTCCCTTTGGTCAACTGACTTGCTGCTAAGCGGTGTAAGTGAAATGAAATTCTCACTCTCTGCTAGCTCTCCAATTAGACGTGTTACTGGCCCAGGTAAAGATCCTCGTCTAATCTCTGCTTCGTTAGCTATTGTCCCCATTCGATTGATTCTTGCGAACATTTCTGCTCTCGTCGATGGGTCTGTCTCTGTGTCGAGAATAATTGTTCGTATAGTAACGTCTTCTAGTTTCCGTCTTCTTTCTCTTAGCAGGTCGTCGAAACAGAAGTCGTTAAGCTCGGGAACTAGCACAAGGTCCTTCAGGCGCATCTTTTCGGCAATGAAAGATCTCATGGCTCGCATTCTCTGAGAGCCGTCTACGATCTCCATCCGGCCATCATTTGTTTGGTAGAAAAACATGAATGGAATAGGAAGGCCAACAATTAGTGACTCTATAAATTGCGACTTTTGCTCATCACTCCACGCAAGGTTTCTTTGGTATTCTGGCACGTAGTAGCGGTCGTTCTCATCGGAAGAGAATCGGCTGACATACATACTTACTGGATACTCCGCGACAGTAAATTTCACTTGCTTTGCAACACCGGCAATTGCAGCTTCCGCTTCCTTTATTTTTTCTTCGCCTATTTTTATTTGGCGTCTTTTTGACATACTTAGGTTCCTATTGTCGTACTCTGGCTTAGAGATCAGGCTAGTATTAAAGTCTTACTGCCCAGCGTCGGCTGTTGAATTTAGTCGTGATTATAAAGCTGCCCTTATCGGAAGCAATGCGTGTGCTTAAATGCTTAAGTTCGAAGCAATGGCAATTTTTGTTGTTTGCCGGGCATGGATATTTGGGCCCCTTGCCAGGTAAGAGTTTGGTAGTGGCGGCTAATTGCATGATTGTTTCAAGCGAGTACTCTGGTTTTCTATGTCTTCTTGATTGGGGCGTGCTAGTACTCTAGACATATAGCAGACAGTTTGAAAATCGACTCAATATTCGTAGCGTTTTGTCCTGACAGGGTTGGTCTGCATCGTTCTGCTCTATTAAGAGATTGCTTTCTGTTGAGTAACGTAATGTGGCCAGAGATTTCATATAGTTACTGCCCGAACCACATCCGCTGGAACAGGCCGTCCCGCGCAATCAGCAAGTGATGCAGGGCGGCGCCGATGTGCCCCAGCACCAGCAGCGCCAACAGCAGGGCCAGCGCGCCGTGGATCTCGAACAACTGCAGCGCCAGCGCCTCGTTCACCGGCACGAAGGGCATGGCGGGCAGGTCGAGGCCCGGGAACACGATCAAGGCCGGAAACGCCGTCACCCCCGCCCAGCCCAGCAGCGGCACCAGCACCAGCAACAGATAGAACGTGTGATGCAGACTCTTCGCGGCGATGCGGCGCGCGCGCGGGAAATCCGCCGGCCAGGCGGGATCGGCGCTGCGCAGCTTGAAGGCGATGCGCAGCGCCATGAGCAACAGCACGCTGAAGCCCGTGGCCTTGTGGATGCCATAGAGGGTGTTGGTGAGCTGATCCCACAGATTGGCCTGGCCGCGCGCGACCATCCACAGGCCCACGGGTACCAGCACGACCACGCAGACGGCAATGGCCCAGTGCACGACGCGACGGGGCAGGGCATAGCGATTCATGTCGACCTCCAGAGCGGTGTTTGCCGCAGTAGAGCACAGTTGCCGAGCGGCTGCCAAAGGCTTCGCGACAGGGGCTTGCGCTTACAAATGCGAAGCATTATCATTTGCGCCCAATGCAGTCCCCGGCCTGCAAACCACTCTCCGCTATAGCCAATAACCAATAGCCAATAGCCCTTATCCATTGTTTTCAAAGGGGTTATTCGCATGACCACGCGCTATCCGCAATCCGCTCGCTCCGCTTCCTTCCGTTTCCCTCGTCGTGCTCTCGCCCTGGCGGTGAGCCTTGGCTGCAGCACACTGCTCCAGGCCCAGAGCGGACAGACGGCAGCGGCCGATGACAGTGAGGATTCTTCCCGCATCGAGATCATCGAGGTGTATGGCCAGGCCGACACCGAGTACAAGGCCCGCACCTCGGCCGACATGCGCCGCGTGGTGGAACTCGTCGACATGCCGCAGACCATGACGATCCTGACGCAGACGCAGATCCTCGATTCCGGCAAGTCCGACTTGAAGGACATCCTCAATTCCCAGGCCGGCATCACCCTGGGCACGGGCGAGAACGGCAATGCCTTCGGGGATCGCTACATCATCCGCGGCCACGAGGCGCGCAGTGACGTGTTCGTCGACGGGGTGCGCGACCCGGGCATGACCACCCGCGAGAGCTTCGCCACCGAGCAGATCGAGATCACCAAGGGCCCCAGCTCCACCTTCGCGGGCCGTGGTTCCACCGGCGGCGCCGTGAACGGCATCACCAAGCAGGCCAACCTCGATCAGGACTTCGGCTTGCTGAACACCGAACTGGGCACCGATCACCATCATCGTGTGACACTGGATACCAACACGCGTCTGACCGACGCCGTGGCGGTGCGCGCCAATCTGCTGCATTCCGACGAAGACGTGCCCGACCGCAGCCCGGCTTCGCGCGAGCGCAAGGGCGGCCTGCTGTCCCTGGCCTGGGAGGCTACGCCTGAGCTGGATGTGGTGGCCGATCTCTACGCGCTGGATGCGTGGGACATGCCCGACCTTGGCTCCTACTTCAACCAGGCCACGCGCAAGCCGGTGGAGGACATTCCCGTCTATGCCCAGGACAGCGACTTCCTGGACTCCGAGGTGCGCACCTTCACCTTCAAGGCCACCTATGCGATCCATGACGACCTGCGCGTGCAGAACGCCACACGGGTGGGGACCACGCAGAACGGGTATGTGACCACGGGCACCCGTGGCGGCACTCGTGCTGCAGGCGACCCGACGGCCCCCAATGCGCCGACCATCACCTTCAGTTCGCACCAGGGCTGGCAGGAAGTGGATTACCTCGTGAACCAGACCAATTTCTTCTGGGACATCCAGCAGGGCAGCGTGCTGCATCAGCTGGTGTTCGGCGCGGAATACACCGACGAGGACGTGCTCAACGGCGTCTATACCCTGGCCAACACCGGGGCCACCAACTGCCGCGTGACGGCAGCGAACAATCCCGCCGGCACGCCGGGCTACTGCGGGCTGGACGGTCAAGGCAATGCCGTGGCCAACATCAACAGCCTGCTGGGCCGCACGGTCACGAAGAACTACTGGGACACCGACTACGGCATCGACACCGTGTCGCTGTTCGCCATGGACACCGTGGAGTTCAACGAGCGCTGGTCCGCCTTCTTCGGCGTGCGCAACGACCGCTACGATTACCGCAACAATGTGCGCAGCGGCAGTGCCACGGCGCCCACTTACACCCTCTATGACTATTCCGATGATTTCTGGAACGGCCATGTCGGCATCGTGCGCGCCTTCGGCAACGGGGGCAATGTCTATGCCACCTGGAGCACCTCCACCAACATCAACGGCGGCGAGTCGGATGTGGGCGGCAGTTGCGGTTATGGCGGGCTCTGCGGCACGCCGGCGCAAGTGGCCGAGAGCGACCCGGAAACCATGGAGAACCTGGAGCTTGGCGTGAAGTGGCATTTCTTCGACGAGAAGCTGCTGGCCACGGCGGCGGTGTTCAACATGACCAAGAGTGACATACACGAGAGCGTGGGCAATGCCTACTCGAACCTCGGCACGCTCAACACCGGCGAGAACCGCGTTCGCGGCGTGGAGTTCAGCCTGGTGGGCAATATCACCGACAAGTTGAGCACGCAGGTCAGTGCGGCCTTCATGGAGTCGGAGGTGACCAAGGCCTTCGTGCCCGAGCAGGTCGGCCTGGCACTCTCGAACTTCGCGGACGACAGTGTCTACTTGCAACTGCGCTACCAGGCCACCCCGGCGATCTCCTTCGGCGGCTCGGTGACCTATCAGAGCGAGATGTACGGCGGGCAGCCCGACACGGCCGCCGGGTTCAACGCCGCCATCAATGACTACTCCATCGTGGTGCCGTCCTACAGCGTGGTGGACCTGTTCCTGAACTACGAACACTCCGACCGCCTGGCGCTGCGGGTGAATGCGGGCAATGTGCTGGACGAAGAATACTGGACGGCCGCCTACCGCTCGGGCTCGTTCATGTATCTGGGGGCGCGGCAGAATCTGCGTGCCAGCGTGACCTACGGGTTCTGATTTCCTTGCCGGCCACGGACGGCCTTTTTTTCTGGAACGACGATTGACGGATATCTCAGTGTTCAAGCCCTTGCAGGAACCGCTCACGCGGATTCCGCGGGACATCGCGGCCGCGAGTGACTACGAGTCGCTCGCGGCCGACTTCATGGCGCCTGCCACGGCCGCCTGGCTCGCCGGGGGCAGTGGCGAGGAACAGACGCTGCGCGGCAATCGTGCGGCTTTCGCCCGAGTCGCCCTGCGTCAGCGGCTGTGGGATTTCCCGCAGGCAATTGACACGGGGCTTGCTCTGCTCGGGCAGCGCCTTGCCCATCCCCTGCTGCTGGCGCCCGTGGCGAGCCAGCGGCTGGTGCACCCACAGGCCGAGATCGCCACGGCGCAGGGCGCGCAGGCCATGGATGCGGGCATGGTGCTGAGCCTGCTGAGCTCGTGTTCGCTCGAGGAGGTCGGCCTGTGCGTCAGTCGCCGCTGGTTGCAGCTGTACTGGCAGCAGTCGCTGGAGCGCACGCTGGTGCTGGCCCACGCGGCGCACGCGGCCGGCTGTCAGGCGCTGGTGCTGACGCTGGATACGCCCGTGCAGAGCCTGAGTCGTGGCGCGCAGCGCGCCGGGTTCGTCCTGCCCGCCGCGCTGCGAGCCCCGCTTCTCGATCGGCTGCCGCCCCTGACAGAGGCCCCTGCGCCGGCACGGGGGACCTTGGGCACCTTGTTGCGGCGCGCCGCGACACTGGCCGATATCCGCGCTTTCGTGGCGGCCGCGCCGCTGCCGGTGCTGGTGAAGGGCGTGCTGCACGGCGAGGATGCACGCGTGCTGCGCGACTGCGGCGTGCAGGCACTGGTGGTGTCGAATCACGGCGGTCGGGCGCTCGACGGCGTGCTGCCGAGTCTCGCTGCGCTGCCGGCGCTGCGCCAGGCGGTGGGGCCGGATTTCCCGCTGTTGCTGGACAGTGGCATCCGCAACGGTCACGACGTCTTCAAGGCGCTGGCGCTGGGCGCCGATGCCGTGCTGATCGGCCGCTTGCAGGCTTGTGCACTGGCCGTGGCCGGACCGCTCGGCGTGGCGCACATGCTGCGCCTGCTGCTGGAAGAGCTGCAGCTGTGCATGGCCTTGACCGGCTGCGCGCAGCTTGCCGACATCGGGCCGCATTGCGTCATTTCCCAGGAGTTCTGAACCCATGATTCTCACCTTGCCGAGCATCCTCAACGCCCACGAGCTGGCGCAGTTCCGCCAGCATCTGGAGGCCGCCGACTGGCAGGACGGCCGCGTCACGGCCGGCACTCTCTCGGCCGCAGTGAAGGACAATCAGCAGCTGGAGGAAGACGTCGAGCCGGCCCTGAGCCTGGGCAATCACCTCCTGCGCACACTGGGCAGCCATGCCGGATTCCGGGCTGCCGCGCTGCCGGAGGCCATCTACCCGCCGAAGTTCAATCGCTACACCGGCGGTGGTCAGTATGGCCCCCACGTGGATGCGGCCGTCATGACGATCCGCGCGGCGCGCCGCTCCCTGCGCTGTGATCTCTCGGCCACTCTGTTTCTGAGCGACCCGACCGACTATGAAGGCGGCGAACTGTGCATCCGTGGCGAAGACGGTGTGCGTGAGATCAAGCTGCCTGCCGGCAGCATGGTGCTTTACCCTTCGGGGGCGCTGCACTGGGTGAAGCCGGTGACGCGGGGCGCCAGGCTGGCCGCCTTCTTCTGGATCCAGAGTCTGGTGCAGGACCCTGCCGAACGTGCGCTGCTGCTGGACCTGGACAGCACCATCCAGGTTCTGGCCGCGCGACTGCCCGCCACCGATCCGCAGCTGCTGAAATTGACCGAGCTGTATCACAACCTCCTGCGGCGCTGGGCGCGGCCGTGAATGCCGCCGCGCTGCGGCATTTTGTCGCGCGACACGGTGTGGCGCTTGCAGTAGCGTGCCCTCCACAGGCGTGCGACGACGCACGCTGCTGTTCACCTGGAGATCCGTGATGAAGACATCCCTGCCCGTGCGGCGCTGCGTGCGCCTGGCTCTTGCCGTCCCCGCGCTGCTGTTTGCCTGTGGCGTTCAGGCGCAGACACCGACACACGACAATCATGCCGCCGATGGTCCCGGTCATGCGGCGAATCATGTGATGAATCAGCGCCCTTTCGAGGACCTGGTGGCCGGTTTCGAGGACCCGGCGCGCGACGAGTGGCAGAAGCCCGCCGAAGTGCTGGCCTTTCTCGGCGACGTTCAAGGCAAGACGGTGATGGACATTGGCAGCGGCACCGGATATTTCAGTTTCCGTCTGCTGGCGGCTGGCGCCAATCTGATCTGCGCCGATGTGGACGAGCGCTTTCTGAGTTACATCGATGCCAGGATGCAGCGCGAAGGGGTGCCCGAGTCGCGCATGGAGACGCGCCAGGTGCCGTATGACTCCTCCCTGCTCAAACCGGCGGAGGCGGATATCGTGCTGATCGTCGACACCTACCACCATATCGAGAACCGCGTGGCCTACTTCGCCGAAGTGCGCGCCGGCCTCAAGCCGGGAGGCAAGCTGGTGGTGGTGGACTTCTTCAAGCGTGATGACCCCGTCGGCCCCGGTGTGGCCATGAAGATGTCCGAGGAAGTGGTGATGGCGGAACTGCGTGAAGCCGGCTTCACCGCGTTCAATCTGGATGTCGAGCGGCTGCCCTATCAGTACCTGATCGAGGCACGCTGATCTTCCATGCTCTCGCGCGCACGCCGCCTCTGGGTGGCCTTCCACCTGTGGCTGGGTCTGAGTGCGGGGCTGCTGTTCTGCCTGTTCGGACTCACCGGCAGCGCCCTGGTGTACTACCTCGAGCTCGATCGTCTGCTGAATCCGGCGCTGATCGTGCAGGTGCCGGAAGGGGCCAGGTCGCGCGCGCTGGAGGACGTGGTGCAGGCGTTGCAGGCCGCGCATCCCGAGCGCCCGCATTCGTGGCGCCTCGAAGTCCCGAGTGCACCGGATCATGCCCTGGTGGCGCGCTACTACAAGGCCGAGGAAACCGCGCATCTGCCGTTCGCGCCCTTGATCACCGCCATCGACCCATACACCCTGGAAGTCATCAGCAATCGCTTCTGGGGACAGTACCTCACCACGTGGTTGTTCGACCTGCATTACACCCTGCTGCTGGGCACACAGGGCGCCACCGTCGTCGCCAGCATCGGCCTGCTGTGCCTGCTGTCGCTGCTCAGCGGCCTGGTGCTGTGGTCGCCGCGACTGCGCACGCTGAAAAAGGCGCTCGCCTGGCGCTGGCGGCCGGGCAGTGCACGCCGAGTCTATGACCTGCACGTCCTGCCTGGCGTCTACGGGGCGCTGCTGTTGCTGGTGTTGACCGGCACCGGAGTCATCCTGGCGCGGCCTGACTGGGTGACCCCGGCACTTGGTCTTGCCTCCTCCCTGCATCAGATGCCCGTGCTGCGGTCGACGCCAGTGCCGGGTGCCCGGCGCATCAGTGCCGACAGAGCGCATGCCATCGCCAGGCGCGAGTTCCCGACGGCGCAGCTGCGCTGGCTCGAGACGCCGGACAGCCCGCAGGGCGTCTATTTCGTGCGGCTGCGACAGCCGGGCGAGCCGGGGCGCCGCTTCCCCATCACGCGCGTCTGGATCGATCAGTACACCGGCGAGGTGCTGCACCGCTACGACCCTCTCAACACCACCGCCGCCGAGACCTTCATGGCCTGGCAGCATCCCCTGCACAGCGGCGAGGCCTTCGGGGGAGCGGGACGACTGCTGGCGTTTCTGAGTGGACTGCTGCCGACCCTGCTGCTGGTGACAGGTGTCCTGCGCTGGCAGCAGAAGCGCCGCGCCCGTGCCATGGCGGCGCGCGATGGCCGCGCCCTGGCGCTGTCCTGAGACGCCCGCCGGCTGCGTGGCTGCGTTAAGATGGCGGCCTCAGCCCGGAGGC
>JACCDI010017961.1_pt1 | contig 13354 bp, 15 predicted proteins | sample 7442791 | NCBI WGS metagenome assembly JACCDI01 (sample SAMN15323434, study PRJNA562643) | freshwater metagenome | isolation source: river surface water | place: USA:Blue River Watershed | collected 2017-08-15
AATTTCATCTAATCTTACGCCGGTGGCAATGATGGTCAACGTGAGAAGTGAGATGGAGTTTATTACTACAGTGATTGATACGAAGCGAAGTGATTTTTTGGTCATGTCGGGTCATATCAGAGCCAGCTGCGGATGCCATATTCACATGACAAGATTATATTTTTCCAAATCGCCCAATTGGTCTAATACAAAGACTACAACTTATTTTTCTCATACTGAGATTCGCCATCATTTGTTTCTAGTTTCTTAACTGTCATAATCGTTTCAAGCGAAGGAGCTGGATATTTTCTAAATCTCAATTTATCCTTCCTGAAAAAATTCTCTCAATGCGACGTGCTTCATCACTGAATTCTTCTCTTCGTTTCTTAATCTTCCGCCCATTGACGGATGACGTTGTTGACTCGTTTCGTCTCAAGTTTGAACTAATAACTTGAGGTACATTATTTATACGATCATTGGCGTCAATCTTTCGTGCAGAGTAAGCCGATCGCGTCTTGTCGTCAAACAACCTAAATTCATTGCCTCTTCGCAGAATAGTTGGTGTTTCTGAGAAAGATCTGAAATTTGATTGCATTCGAGCCTTGTATGATGGTAGACTGTGATTGGTGGTGGAGATTTTACGTTCGAGACGTTCCTTAATGCTTTCATTCTTCTGAGTCGAATAAGAAGTCAACCTTTGGACTTTCGGCGTGACATTGTGCGTGGATTGCGATTTACCAATTATTGAGTCGACTCTATTTGCGATTTCGAGTCTGTATCCAGACACACTGCTGACATCCTTGTTGGCATCAATTGAATTGGAACATCGCCGATCAAAACCACTTTCTATACCAGATGTGCTTGGTTCCATGTTGACTTGATGTTTTGACGACTTCATGCCCAGACTCCGATCCTTATTTTCTCCAGCTACATCGTTTTCAGGCAGACTGGTCGATGCATCGACATTATCCACGGTGCATTTTATCGGGGAACTTGCTTTCTCACACGTCGAAATCTTTTCAAAAGTGGTCTGCACCGATATGGAGCTCTTCTGAGGTGTAGCTTTTGTTGATTCGTTCCGCATTGTTTCCGCGTCTTTTTCGTGCTCTCGACTAGGATCTTTGATCTCGAAAACATCGATCTCGTGCTCTTCGTCAAACTTAGTTGGAGAGATGCGATCTCTGGGAGACTTGCCTGGAATAGTAATTTGGAATTTGGCATTGATATTTGCAAGTGACTCCATCACGCTGGATAGGCTCCGATACGAAAGAGATTGATCATCATCGATTTCTACCGATTCGTCGTGTCGAGATTTATTGCCCTCCTCAGTTTCTCGGCTTCCAATCGTGGAAGCGTCTAAATTTTCATGCGGCAAAGCAGTTTCAATGCTCCAATTCTGTGTGGACTCCGAAGGTGTCATATTGGCGCAATCGCTTGCTATTTGCTCGGAAACTGTTCCTTGTAACAGGGAAACATGTTTATGACGCTTAAATTCGCTGACACATTGAGGATTGAACACTCTTTTACGTTTTTTCCCTGATAAAGGCTCTCTATTTTTTTTCATTGCTGTCTTTTCCTCAGGTGGATCGATCTGAGACCTTCGCGCTTCATTGTGTGGTGATGCGGGAGTGCGCTTATCAAGTGTATTGTTATTTGATTCAAATTCACTAATTTGTCGACCAACGCGATAAACCGAAACGGTTACGTGACCAGGAAGTAAGTCTGACCGTAAGTGTCCGTCTTGGCGATAATTGCCACATTCCATAGACCGCAGATGTAGCTCCAAGGGAACTTTATCGTTAAAGTGTCCTTTAATTGTGTACAGATGATAAAGAGGAACTTTTCCTACAGCAATTAATGAACATCCATTCAATGCCTTGAAATCCTTCAGAGAGTTGTCGTTCAGAATTGCGGCGATTCGTGTTGTTATGATCGGTACAAACCATAGTTGAATTCGAAGAAATTGTGTCTGAATTCGTTCTAAATCATTTTCGAAATTTACGACTTGCATTCTTGCCACCACGCCCAAGTTCACTTCTTCGGATAGTTTCTTCGTCTGTATAAGCCTTGAATGCAACATTTTTTCACTGGAACAAAATCGAATGAGTTCATCTTGTTCAAGGGGAAATTGAAGAGAGTTGTTGTTTACTTCGTACATCACGAATACTCCAGAGTCATCCAATAAATTCTCCCCTCTTTTGTTTCGATCGCACCAGCTAGAGATAGTATGCTTGAGTCTACTCAACATCCCCAGCTGGACGCATATATCTAAATGTTTGTCGCATGTCTCGTTGTTTTCCTCACCAACCCATGGCGTGTCGTCGGTTACATTCGATGCATCACACTTAGCATTGCATTCTATAGTGGACATTATTCCCAATGGTGATGCATGTGAATTGGACGATGACGAAGGAGTTCGATTGCCTGTGACGTTTATAGAATATAGACACGTGTTACTTTATTGAGCAGAGTTAAGTGAAGCGTGTATCGAATGAAACACAAAACGCACTTATGAATTTGGACGTAGACTTTGATTGTCTACTCCATTCCTCGAATACAGAGTCAGGTGATGACGAATCGGAATGAATTCTCGTTCCTAAGCTATCAATATCATAATCATTCGGTTTCATACGAGATGTTGATTTTTTCGTTGTCTTCCTCTTGCCGCTAGAAACCAAAGACTTTCTCGAGCTCATCGATTTTACCGAAATGCTTCTATGGTTGGCACTTGTAGAATTATTGCTTTTCTGTGATTCAACAAGTTTGGATTTCTTCTTTCTCCACCAGTCCTGGATTCTGCTAACAAATTTAGTTTTAGTTAACGTATCACGAACTTTTTGTAACGATTCAAAATCCACTTTTTCACCGGAAAAGTCAGAATGAACTGACTCGGGAGACTTTTCATTTGAATCAACCAGACTGTTTGATGAAGTGTGAATAATGGCAGATCGCGGTATTGGTACCTGCTCTACGACAGAAACGATTTCAACTGAGTCATGACTAATGTAATCACGACGGCTTCTTTCATGTTCCTCAAGTCCAGATCTTTTTCGACTCTCAATCCTAGGAGAAGTTTGTGGAGGTGGTACCGGATACATTCCTTCTGGTTTTTCAATGTTTTCCCTAATTGAAAATGGAATTCCATCTATCTCAATTCTTGATACCCGTATCTTTTGAACTCTACTAACAGGAGGCGATTCTAAACCATCGTGTGGTGGATGATCTTGACTCAAAGGTGATCCTGCGTGTTTCGTGATTCTCGAGAGCCAAATCTCGTAGGGATCCAAATAACCAGAGTCAGAATTAGTTGAGATCAAATCATCTATTGGCACAGTCACATCATCAGAGCAGAGATCCAATAATTCTTCCAGTAGAGATTGTTTCTCTTCGCAGCAGCTGCCTTGACCTAGTAAGCTTCCTACTTCGTCTATTGTTGTAAGATTGGCTGAGTGATTAGTTCGCTGCGACAGCTTTTCATGGATGGTGTTTCCCGTCTGGTACCCACTCCTCCGTTTACCATCTGAGACTTGATTTTGGACATGGCGGAAGGAGGGATTATTGTTTTTATTCAATGCAGAGTAATTTTGAAGCCTGGTATCAGTTATTGAATTGCTGCGTTCTGGCAGAATCCTCCAAGTAACATCAATAATGGCCCTTCCAATAACAGACTGCTTTGTTTCAGAATGAATCCTCAAGATGTCCACAACTAACTCTTTTGCAAAATTCAATGGCTCTGATTCCGCACTTGTATCAAAACCATCTGGAAGAGGAATTCTAACATCTGAAATAGAGCCCGACCCAAGAAGATAAGCGTCGGCGTGAGAACTTCCCCGTGATGTAAGATTGCGTTGACTGGAATTCCGCGGTAAGAAAAAAGGAATGGGGAGCGGAGAAGCATCGCTGAGGTACTTCTGCAGTCCCTGAATTGATCCTAACAGCGAAAATTCGATTTCATTCGTGGGATAAAGATCGACGTAAGACTCCTGTCCCCAAAACTGAATTCGTGCAAATATGTTCGATGCAGAACATTGTTTCAAACGTATCGACATTGTAGCAATTTTATCTCCCTTAACCTTGGGCGGAAGCGATGGGCTGTAAATCGACATATCAGTTTATATAAAGGATGGGATTAATCAAACAAACGAAGTGTCGATTAAATAGATGAAGATAGGGTTTGCGAAATCCGTGGTTCAAATAGGGGTTCAAATTTTGAATTCCTACAGAGTACCTCTTACGTTTCGAATTCAAATATCAACTCTGTCCCATGCTTTGACAGATGCACTCTAACGGAGATGTCAGAACAGGCAAATAAAGCCATTCCTGATGAATTCTCAGGCAACACAAATGTTGTATCCAAGACAGAAACCGTGTATGCACCATGGAAAGATGAACGACCCAAGGATGGTCAAGTTGTCAATATCAATTACATCCTGACATTATCGGACGGAACTCTCATTGATTCAAGTAGGAAACGGGACGCCCCATTTGAGTTCGTTCTCGGGGACATTAACGTCATAGAAGGGCTCAATATAGCAGTGAGAACTTTCGGCCGAGGCGAGAGGTCAAAAGTATATATACCGTCGAGTTATGCGTACGGTGAGCTATATTTAAGAATCTTCAGTCAAAATACTTAATCACCAAAAAGGAAGCTCACAATCACATCACACATCCGAGACGCCAATAGGATACTATGGTCTCTCGCCATTGATACCTGCTGAATCATGTCTGATTTGTGACATAGAGTTGGTTGATTTCGAAGATCGCAAGCCCCTTTGGAAAAAGCAATTGATGTATAACGATTAGGCAGCTTTCACCAGATCTCTGTAAATGATTGTATTGCATCACTACAACAATTTAATAAGAATTTGCTTTATGCTTTGGTACAAACTGAAAGCCCTCTGGCACTGGTCCCAACAGCATCTCACTGATCTTGATCCAATCTGCACAATTCTTAGATAGCATCAAGGTTTCGAGGTCGTTCCTTCCACACTGACCACGGTGTGAAGAAAGAAAAATACGAGGTAAAGATGAAATCAGTGAGAATACATAACAAAGCAATATAAAACATAATGCAACTCAACCCAACACTCAGACTGTAACATACCATGTTTTGAGGAGGCCTATGATTCATCTGTTGAGGCAAGACCTCGAGAATCCCGACAGGAACGTAACGATGCAGGAACGACAGCCACTCCAGCAAAAACCTCCTTGTATTGTTGACACCCTGTTGATCACTTCCATAATGCTCCAAACCAAACCTAACAAAGTTCTTCAGCATATCCAAACGCTCGGTAGCCGAAATATCCCAATGGCGCCTCTCTTTGATCTCCGTTGGCAGCCAAGGTTTGATGAGTGCACCACGTCCCAGCATGGCAGTGGGAAGAAGCATACTAGCGCAATCGCCTTCTTCTCCTACTCGTTTGAGAATAGTTTCCTCATAATCGGTGTAGCTGAAAATATCCCCATTCCCAATCACTGGAATTTTGGGATAATCTGAAGATTGACTAGACGCAACTTGCGCAATATAGTCCCAGTCAGCAAGGCGGGAATAGCGCTGAAGCCGCGATCTGCCATGAATCTATCATACCGCGGATAAGTAGTAAGAGAGAACCGAGAGACAGTCGAAAACAATCAAGGCGGGGTCGGATGAGAAACTCACCATGAAAGCACCAATGCCTTCAATACCCCATTTCTGGATATTGGGCACCAAGTTGTGAGCGAAATTCTTCTTCTCATCCCATCCTGTCCGCATCTTAATAGTAACAGGACAATTCAAGACCTTCGTCAAACCTTCCACACTTCCCCTCAACTTCTTCTCTCTTAACATCAAAGAAGCACCGGCCCCTTTCTCGCAAACCAAATCAATCGGACAGCCCAAGTTCATATCGACAAAGTCAACCTCAAACCCCTCTTCATTCGTCAACACTTCCGCAATCCTCGTGTATTGATCGGCATGCCCAGCTGCAATCTGCACCCCGAAAACATCTTCTGATGGATGACGTTTCAATAATGCCCATTCGGAGGCTTTGCCCTGAAGCAATTGATCGGCCAAAGCCATCTCCCCACATGTGATATCGGCACCGAATTGTTTCATTATTCTTCGGAATGGGAGGTTACCCACTGTGGTGAGCGGTGCTATGTAAACTTTGTTGCGGAAATCGATTAATTTCCGCTCTTTGAGTGGCAGGGCCGGAGTCGTTGCATCTCCAACACTGTCTACTTTTTTGGCGTCATCAGTTTTGAGCATTTCCTCATTTCCATCCTTCTCTTTTGCCTTTTCCTTCTCCTTTTGTTTTTCCTTTGCCACCTCAAAGTGACGTTTGCACACGAAAGGATAAGTATTTTTCCGCAATTTCACCATGGTATCTCTCGATATGACATTTTTAATATCATTTTGATGGCCTACGGCCAATTGTACTTTGGGTTGGGTTGGGTTGGATTTTTCGGCCCCGACATCATCATCTTTGGCAGCATCATTTTCAGACCCGTCGACAGATTTGCGGAGATTTTGGCCGGTGCTCATGTTGATGTGGCAAGATCCAAGGCGACACATAACTCCGAAGTCGCAATACCTGCACGCGGAATGCGGTTGATCGACCGAGAAAAGAAGAGGTTAAAACAAAATTTCCAACAGACATTATTCAATTTGACATGCCTATCTTTTAAATGCAACTGAATAAAAAAAATGATACCAACAAATAATGCCAAATAATCAAATAAACAATAAAAAACCCCAACCCCCAACCCCCACATATCAGAAACGACTCACCCTCGCAACCTCCAAGCAGGGCACCCCTCCTCCTTCAAATAACCATCGATACCGTCGATATCCTCCGGTCGATTCGCCAATATCTCCTTCAAATCGTGATTGTACTTGCACTTCTCCGCTCCAAACGGACATTCCTCGCCTCGCACGACGGCAAGGCAGACTTTGTCTTCTTGGGCAATTTTGGCATCGCGGGGTCTTTTCTTGTTTTGGCCTCTCCTGGATTTTTTGTTGTTTCTCCTGTCGTTGCCGTTGCCGCTGCCGCTGCCGTTGTCCGAAGAAACGGGGGTGACGGCGTTGACGGGTTTGTCGGGAGTCAAGATGGGAGAACGCTCGGTCAAGACGAATTCGGGTTTGACTTTCACAGCGAAATCATCTGCCTTGTTGTTGCCGCTGCCGTTCCTGTCAGCGCCTGAAGTTGTTTCCGCGGAAGGTTTGGTCTCTGAGGCAGGTGCTTCGCCGGTCATAGTTGGCTGTTAGTGGATAGTAGTATAGAATAAATGGTGGATCTTTAGTTCAGATATTTCTTCGGCGCTTCACGTTATTTTTTATTCATCGTGGCGGCGAGGTGGTCATCTTGATAGCTAAGATTCTACACGAATTATTACTAATTCCCATTTGAAGTAATTATCATGGTCCAAAAATTGGGTTATGAGCTGGACATATTTGATTCTTCCCCGCCCTCTCGATTTTTTGTAATAAACCACAACACTAAACATAGAATAGTTTTCTTATGTACATATTTCATTGTACCATAGAAGCCTAAACACTTTGTATGGTAATAATATACACAAAACAGTCAACAAACGTAGTATGGTAGCTTGCCATCATTGTGTTAGCAATATTGCATGCCACCGACGCCCGATCAGGAAGGCCACATCGTCGCTCCAAGAAAAAGGCCACACTACAGTACCTATACTTGTGAACAAAAGACTATTTTACTTTCCAGTGATAGAGATATATTGATACATTGCATTGAAGAACGAAAGCTGAAGGAGAGTCCGACTCGTTCTCCTGCTCCTGTGGCCAGTTTTGACATCGAGAGAAAAGACAGAGCTTGTCTCGGCCGACGTTCCTGCGCCTCGAATTTTTCTAGTTTATGGCATTGTGAAAAATATAATTGCAACAACAAGCAATCTGCATATCTTCCATTCTCTGCGGCCCTAAAGAACGCGGCGCAACAATCAGACTCGGCAACTTACATTCATTCAACAATCTTCAAACCATAATTCATTTCGCAAACTATTCCCATCAAAACCAGAATAAAAATCTTCCTTCCAACATCAAAAATAAATAAAAATGCCGCAACAACGCTTCCCCAAAATCGAAATCCTCTCCATCCGACCGCACCACATCCAATTCATCCTCTCCGAGACCGACACCTCCATGGCCAATGCCATCCGCCGCATTATGATCGCCGAAGTCCCCACGCTCGCCATCGACCTCGTAGAATACGCCGAAAACTCAAGCGTGTTGAACGACGAGTACATCGCCCATCGATTGGGCTTGATTCCCATCCGATACGTGCCCGAGGGGAGCATGAGAGGGGGGGACTGCCATACGGCCTTTTTGCCTCACAGGGAGTGCGTTTGTTACGATAGGTGTCCGAGGTGCAGTGTGGAGTTTGAGCTGGATGTTGATTTTGACAAAGTGAATATGACGAGGCCGGATCAAGAGAGGGATTTGCCTTTGACTGTGACTAGTCGGGATTTGGTGCGTCTTTTTTTGGAACGTTTTTGCATTGAAAGATGATATGAGTTTTGTGCCATATTGAATGTATTCATTTTTTGAGACGCTAAACGAAAGGACATTTTGTGTTCAACCTCCACTTTTCCCCCCATTCACACAACAACAAACAAATAATCAAACAATAACACAAACAACCCCACACCAAACCAAACCAAACCAAACCAAACCAAACCAAATCAAACACACAGATATCAAACAACATCCTAGTAGCACCCGCACACTTCCTAAATGAAGAAGAACAAGACGAAGCCCACGACGAAGGCATCTCCATAGTCAAACTCGGCCCGGGCCAACACCTCAAACTCAAAGCCATAGCCCGCATGGGCATCTCCAAAGAACACGCCAAATGGTGCCCCGTCGCCGTGGCCACTTATCGATTCTGGCCCATCATCACCATCAACGACGAGGCCTGCCAAATGCTCACCATGGAACAGAAACAGGAACTCGTCGAGGCTTGTCCGGATAGGATATTGGAGTTGGATGAAATCACGGGGAACTTGGTGGCGGTGGAAAACGCATATGAGATGGCGACGTATACGGAGGATTTGAAGGTGGCGCAGGATGCGATGAAGAAGAGACCGGAGGATGATGATTTTGTCAAGGTGGAGCCGAGTACGGACAGGTTTGTGTTTTCGGTCGAGACTACGGGGGCGATGGATGCGGAGGAAATCTTGTTCAGTGCTTTGCGGGTTTTGAAGGATAGGATGAACTATTTGGCGGCGGAGGTGGAAAAGTTGAAGGATTAGACGGTTAAGGGAAGACGTTCATGGATTCAGATGTAGGGAGCTCGGGTGCCAAGTATTTTTTCACTGAAATTAAACCATCACATTACTTACAATAAATATTATTATGAACCAATTATCTACTTAATTGAGATCCCCGAAATTCTTGAACAGCGAATACATCTATTGTATTGTAGAAAATCTTAAAGCTTACAACGTCTATTTTCCATCCAACGGGATGTTTGTCTCATTTTTGTGCTTTCAGATTAATTGCTGTAACTATTTTTCATCAGTAAACCAACATAACTACACTGTCAGAGTTATTTCTCACGCACAGCATGAATTTGTCTTAGCATGTACTCTGCGCCAAATCATTTTTAATCATATCATTTGACCACATCACTAGTTTTCACTCGTCGATCAACACATCGCAATGTACATGAAATATTACATGAATTAGTTATGCAACTAGTCCGGATGAAAATGTTCCATTTCCATCAAATGGGATGTTTGCAGCATTTTCCGTATATTCAGCTCATTTGCTGTTACTATTTTTCTTTTCAACCCAATATTTCTACATTGCCCGTGTTATTACTCACCCGCCCATGAAAGCATTATTTTTCAGCATGCCCTATGCGCAAAAATATTTTTGTTCATGTTATCCTTCGAACAGATTGTTATTTCTCAGTCGTCATCGTCATCAGTGCACTCTCTAATTACCACCACAGATGCTATCATGCACAAAATCCCCACAAAATAATATCCTACATCGCCTCTCATTCCACAGCGGAGCGCCTCGGTGGAAGTGGATTCATATTCCATATTATTCGAAATATTATGAAAAGATACTCCCGGTCTCTCGGGAGGTTTTGGAAGATATTATGTGGCAAAGCGCGAAGGAATGAAATGAAAATGAGGGTCTGAGAAGTGCTGTGCCTACCCGGCTGAGCACAGGCATGAATGAGCTATGCCAAGAGGACACTTCGGACGTCTCCAGAGAAGATTGGTCGGGAGGAGAAGATGCCGATAGGCGGATTTCTGGAGTTCTGGATCGATGGTGGACGCTATTATTTTTGTCTCCCCACAATATTGACTTCGGGAAAAGTGGCAAATCACGTTTTGGCTCAAGATGGGGCAAAAAAATTTCATAGCTTGTTCCCATAAAACCGGGGGGGGGTGGCCACTGTATGAGGGGCCAGGCAAAGCGAATGAGAGAAAAGGGGGTGTTTGTCGGGAGCAAGTTGATAATGGATGGACATGAAGTTCTGTGATTGAGAATAAAAGGTAAACTCCGTTAATTTATATTAAAACACCTTTAACCTTGAAACAGTTAGCCTCACATAGAAATTTGGTCTCCCATGATGAAAACACTCGCTCTGTCCACGCACTGACACAAAACGCCGACGCGAAGATATTGTACTCGGGGGGAGACAACAAGAAACTGCGCCGCTAGAGCAACGACTAATATGGGGATCAAGCGATCACTGAGACGACCGAATAAATTCCCGCTGTTACTTCTCATATTCGTCGTCATTACTAGCACAGCGACCCAGCAAACGCTGTGTCTTGCATCGGAGGAGTCATCAAATCATACCGAAAGAGGTGACATAGAGAGTACTCTAGACTCGGGCACCGTTGCCACTGAATATGAAGACGAAGCTACCACCGCTGATCATCCTCCATCGCATCGTTATGACGAAGGAAGAAATGATGACGACGATGAATACATTGACTTGGATGAAATGACGGATGACGAACTTGAAGAAATATGCGTGTCTCGGGGATTTGAGCTTGTCAAGGAGGTAGATCCTGCAACGGGGGAGCCTATCGTTTACTCTCATAAAAATTACGTCGATGCTGCAATGGAATGCTTGCAAATTGAATCTGACTTGTGAGTACATTAATGTTTTTGTTTTTTATTTGATTAAATTCTAAGGTAGAAAATGTATCTCGTCTATTTTCCTTGTTTTCGGGGGATACTCATTCCGGCAAACTATTTGACTTTTTATCTGACGACTACTACAGAGAAGAAATTTTACAAAAACACCCTGAGATATTGGAAGACGTCAGAAAAGAAAGCGAACGCATGATGAAGGAACGGGATAAGCTGCAATACGAGCTGGAACAACTTCAAAAACAATCAGACGGGGTTACTGCTGAAAGAGAAATAGATTCGCCGGCATTAATGGACATTGACAATGAAAATAGCTATGGATCATCTTCAAATGACCAGACCAACGAAGCTAAAAGTATTTCACAATCTGCAAATAGTACTTCGTCAGATACAATTTCCTCAGACTCTCAGTGCAAACCAATTTATGACTTCAAAGAAATCATATCCGAAGTCAATCAGCAAATTAAGTCAGACATAAAAAATGTGGTAAACTTCATTTTTCCAGAGCCATTGAGAAGGCAAATAAAACCAGCTTTCAAAACCTTCATTACAATTGCAAAAGATACTGGACTTTCGGTGTATGACCTTGTGAAGAGGTACGTGGTGGCATTTTCGGATAATGGCTCGAAGGGCTACAAGGAATCTTCTGGGAATTCTACTGTTCCCGAAAAAGAATCCATGTCATAAAGTTACCTATCAATGATAATATTATCGTTAAGTTTTAGCGCTTTTGTGCAATAATTGACTCCATGGATTCTTTGTAAACAATAACAGTAGCAATTAGTTTTGTAAAATATTTTCACTTGGAGGTAGTAGTCTCTTTTATGTCTCCAATTATGTCTACATGGGATTTAGTAGAAATTCGACGAGAACGCAAAAGGAGAGTGTCAACGGTGACGCGAAGACCAACCTCCGATGTTGATGGACGTGAAAATCTTTTTTATGGTGTTGTGTGTTTCAATCTTGGAAGATGACCTCATGTTTTTTTCATTTTAAAATCAAATTGGATGTTGATGTTGTCATAAAAACAAAGCCAACCACAATTCATTTCGACCGACTTTTGACTATATCCACAACATTCACTTCCCACATTCCCTTCATCGTTAGCGGTACAACATATTAAAATTTCAAGCCATCTGAATTCATTTCAAGTTTCGCATTTCGCATCGTTCCAACCAAACATCCCTTAACGTACTTGAACCTTCAACGCGAAGGAAATTGATATTGTTCATTCACTACTATCATTTCAAACATGATTTTTAGAAAGTTCGCGAACCCGACCATGCTCCGAAACCTCTCCACGTCCGCATACAAGCGCACTGTCCCGATTCAAAAAGGGTTTAGCCTCGACAAGAAATTCGACGTGAGAAATCTTCATCTCAAGGAGAAATTCATCACCACGGAAAAGGGCTTGGCAGTGCTGTTCGTTGGCACGTTGGCTGTTATGCTTCCGTCGCCGAGTGCAACTTATGATGATGTGGATGAAGTGGATTGTTTGAATAACTTTGAGGATCCTTTTGATAGTCATTACTGTGCTCCCTACCTTTGAATTTGGGGAAAAGGGCATTATTTGGAGTCGGGGAGATGATGACGGGGGATTTAAAACGAGTTCCAATAGAAGCAATTGACGATTTAATACGAGCTGATATGGACATGATTAGTTGAGGGCTTGCGGTAATAAGAGGAATATCGAAAATCCTTTCTAGAAACGCTTGAAATAATGTTTATTAGTGTCCAAATACAATTGATGCATCCTTCGGCCACCCTTTGAATTTCAAATTTTTTGGTCAAACTCACGGGCCAATACAACAATATATACCTCTCGCTTTCTTAAATAAACTGTTGTCAAGAAGAAATGAATCATACCAAACAATCGCCCACACCAACCGAAGAAGTCGTTCAGGCACCTAACTATATGACCATCCCCAAACATGTCATCCATTCGGGCAACAAAAGAATTTACAAGAAAATAATGAAGAGAGCTGGCCTCTACTCAAACTCAAGCAGCTTGAGTTGTCTCGGTATGACTCGAACGGATGAACCGTGGCTAGGAGCAGCATCACTGAAATTGCTCCATGAAATCGAATCCACTCGTGCTGAAATGTTTGGTAGTACTGACAAGTCGAGTGGAATGGGCAAGAGTAAGAGAGTTGAGGTGGTAATGAATAAGGAAGTGCCCCGGAATTTGGATGCAATGAGAGAAAGAGTGGATTATGCTGAGTCTTTCGGTGGTGAGAATCGTCA
>JACCDI010323492.1_pt1 | contig 13353 bp, 14 predicted proteins | sample 7442791 | NCBI WGS metagenome assembly JACCDI01 (sample SAMN15323434, study PRJNA562643) | freshwater metagenome | isolation source: river surface water | place: USA:Blue River Watershed | collected 2017-08-15
AAGTTGAGCAGCAGCCACAGCACGACCGTGACCGTAAAGATGATCGTGCCGGCGCGGCGCAGGAAGATCCACGCCCGTTGCCACAGGCCCAGAGCCAGGTCCTTGGCTCGCGGCAGCTGGTACTTGGGCAGTTCCATGATGAAGCCCGACGCTGCACCCTTGGTAACCGAGCGGCGCAGCACCAGCGCCACGATCATCGCGCCGATGATCCCCGCAACATAAAGCGCAAACAGCACGAGGCCTTGCAGACCCACGCCCGGCAGGACGGCCCGGTTGGGAATGAAAGCGGCGATGATCACGGCATAGACCGGCAGGCGGGCCGAACAGGTCATCAGCGGGGCAATCAGGATAGTGGTCAGCCGGTCCTTGGGATCGGCAATCGAACGCGTCGCCATGATGCCAGGGATCGCGCAGGCGAAACTGGAGAGTAGCGGGATGAAGCTACGGCCCGACAGGCCAACGCGGGCCATCAGCCGGTCCATCAGGAAGGCCGCGCGGGCCATATAGCCCGAAGCCTCCATCGCCAGGATAAAGAAGAACAGGATCACGATCTGCGGCAGGAAGACCACGACCGAGCCGACACCGGAAAGCACGCCTTCGGTGATAAAGTCACGCAGCATGCCTTGCGGCAGTTCCGCCCGCACCCGGTCCGCGATCAGGGCGATGCCGCCTTCCAGCGCGTCAGCAAAGGGCGTGGCGCCGGTAAAGACCGCTTGGAACACCACGAAGAGTAGGCCGAACAGCACCAGCGGTCCGATCCACGGATGGAGCAGCACCCGATCGAGCTTGGCATGGAGCCGATGCTGCGCCGTTTCGGAAAGGATGGTCGCCTCAGCAATGGCATGCGCCGAGACCCGCCGCTCGGTCAGCGTGGTATGCGGATGGCGCGGCTCAGCCGTTCGCTCTTCCGCCGCAGCAATCGCAGCGGCAAGTTCCGGCAGCCCCCGCCGCCGCACGGCCACGGTGGGGATAACAGGCACGCCCAAGGCCGATTCCAGCGCAGCCGGATCAAGCACCAGGCCGTCCCGCTCTGCCAGGTCGATCATGTTGAGCGCCACGACAGTCGGCCGACCCAGGGCGATGATTTCCTGCGCAAAGACCAGGTGCTGTTCGAGGTTCGAGGCATCCAGCACGACGACGAGCACCTGCGGCGGCGCTTCGCCCGGGAATTCACCAAGCACCACCTTGCGGGTCACTGCCTCGTCCGGACTGGTGGCATCGAGCCCATAGGAGCCCGGCAGGTCCGTCAATTCGATCGTCTCGCCATTGGGGAGCGCCAGCCGCCCGGCCTTTCGTTCCACAGTGACGCCCGGGTAATTGGCGATCTTCTGCCGCGCCCCGGTCAGCGCGTTGAACAGTGCGCTCTTGCCAGCAGTGGGATTGCCGACCAGCGCGGCACTGCGCAGCTCGGCCATGTCAGGTCAACTCCACCTGCATGGCACGGGCGTGGGTGCGGCGCAGGGCAACCGTCATGCGCCCGACCGTGATGGCCAGGGGATCGGCCCCGCCAAAGATTCCCCGGTGGGCGACCGCCACCTTGGCACCGGCATCCAGCCCAAGGGCACGCAGGCGCTGCCCTTCCTCCTCCGCTAGCACGGCCCAATCGACCGCAGCAATGCGGACCGTCTGGCCGATCGGAAGGGAATCGAGCGTCATGATCGCTGCGCTGCCAGATCAGCCGCGCAATTGCAAGTCATTCGCAATAGTTGATCTAGATCAAAATCAGCGTGCTGGATAGCGCAGTCGCCCCAGAAAGCGGGCCGGACTGAACCCGGTGAAATCGCGATTAAGGAACTGTGCCTTGGCCTTTTCGAACCGCATCACCCCATCAATCCGCCGCTCCAGAAAGGCGCGGGTATCGGCCTGCCCTTCGCTGCGATCGTGGGCCAGCACGGACAGCGTTGCCGCATAGATGCCGGCAAGGATCGTCCGCTTGGTGTAATGATTGTAATCGGTCGCCGTATCACCGGCCAGTCGCCACATCAGGTCAGCGCTGTGCCAGCCCAGTTTGAGCGCCTGCGCAGCATTCTGGGGCATGGCCATGATGGCGAGGGCGCGAACCAAGGCTTCCTGCTGCGGGGTCACGTAATCGAGCCGGAACTGCACCAGCGAGCGAATCCGTTCCCGAATCTTGATCTGGGCCAGCCGTTCGGCCGGCCATTCCGCAGCCATCGCCGCATCACAGGCGGCGATCCAGGCCGCGATCATCGCCATGGCCCCGCCCGAAAAGGCAAAGGCAGCGACCGCTGGATCGACCCCATTCAGCTCCGCTGCGGCGACGACCGCCTCGTCGCTCCAGCCATCGAAGACCGCCGCATCGGCGATCGCGGGCGCGAGCTGGCGGCGCAGGTCTTCCAGTGAGGTGGCGTCGGTGGTCATTGGCTCAGAACTTGGGTCCATAGGACTTGGCCTTGTCCCCCTTGGGCTTGGCATTGGCTTCAATCTCAGCCAGCAGGTTACCCCCGGCCAGCCGGGCATAGTCCTTGGCCGACCGGCCCGAATTGTCTGCACGATCGGGATCGGCGCCCGCCTTCAACAGCAGCCGTATCACCGCGATATTGCGATTGTGGACCGCAGTGATCAGCGGAGTTTCGCCGGCATTGTTGCTATCATTGAGCCGCGCGCCCTTGTCGACCAGCAGCTCCACCCCTTCCGGGAAGTTCGCGTTCACGGCCGAAACCAACGGGGTCATCCCCTTGGCATCGCGGACGTTCACATTGGCGCCCTTGGCAATCAGGAACTGCATCCAGGTCAGGTCGCGGCGGTTGGTGACGATATGCAGCGCAGTCTCACCCGAGGTCACGTCCCGGGTATTGACCACGGTCTGGGCCGGATCAGCCAAAGCCTCGGTCACCTTCTCGCCATCCTTTTTGCGCACGGCTTCCAGGAACTTGTAGCTCTCGGAAAACTGGGCCACGGCGGGGGCAGCCGCGGACAGCGTGACCAAACCGGCTAGCGATAAAATCAACCTGCGCACCCGAAATCCTCCTGTTGCACCGGGAATCGACCCAAGCGCCGTCTTGCGCGGCGCGCTTTAGCAGAGCATGAACCGCCACGCTATGATCAAGCCTCTAACCTTTGTACTGTCCGCCGCCCTTGCCCTTTCCGCTTGCCAGCAGCCGGCAGAGCCACCCGCGCAGCTGGTTGGCACAGACATAAAGGGCGCACCGTTCGGCGGGCCCTTCACCCTGACCGGCGAAGACGGCAAGCGCTATGCCTGGGATGATTTCAAGGGCAAGTACCGCATGGTCTATTTCGGCTATGCCTTCTGCCCCGATGCCTGCCCGACCGACGTGGCGGTGATGATGAAGGGCTTCCAGAAGTTCGAGAAGGAGCATGCAGCCGAGGCCGCGAAGGTCCAGCCGCTGTTTATAACCATCGACCCGGCGCGCGACACCGCGAAAGTGGTCAAGGAATTCACCGACAGCTTCCACCCCAAACTGCTGGGCCTGACCGGCACCCAGGCCGAAATTGACACTGCGGCGAAGGCGTTTCGCGTCTACGCCACGCGCGGCAAGGATCTTGGCAGCGGCAATTACCTGATGGATCACAGCCGCTTTGCCTACCTTATGGACCCGAATGGTCAGCCGATCGTGATTCTGCCGACCGACAAGGGCCCCGATGCGGTCGCCGCGGATCTTGCCGCAGCGGTGCAATGACCGCCCTTAGAGATCGGTTCTGGGAACGCCCGATCGAGACGCTTAACCGGGCGGAATGGGAAGCGCTGTGCGACGGTTGCGGGCAATGCTGCGTCCATAAGGCCGAGGACGAGGACACCGGCGCAATATACATGACCAATGTCGCCTGCAAGCTGCTGGACCTGCAAACAGCACGCTGCTGCGACTATCCAGGCCGCAAGCGCCAAGTCCCGGACTGCGTCAAGCTCACGCCAAAGCTGGCGCTTACGCTCAGCTGGCTACCCGACACTTGCGCCTATCGCCTGCGTGCGGACAACACGCCCTTGCGCGATTGGCACTATCTGGTCAGCGGCGATCCCGAGGCGGTCCACACCGCCGGGATTTCGGTGCGCGGCAAGGTGATTGGTGAGCAGTTCGCCGGTCCATTGGAAGAGCACATCATCCTGCCGCCTGGCGTGGAACTGGCTGATGATTGACTGGCTTCGCCGCCGCCCGGACGAGGTACCGCAGGTTGAAGTGGAGGGCCGGCTAATGCCCGTGACGGTGCGGCGCAACGCCACGGCGCGGCGCATGACCATGCGGCTCGCACCCGACGGCAGCGAAATCCGCATTACCCTCCCCCGTTGGGGCCGTAGCGCCGAGGCGCTCGAATTTGCGCGTTCGAAGGCCGACTGGCTCGCTGAGCAATTGGCCAAGGTTCCCGCTGCGCCGATCATGCAGAACGGCAGCACGCTGCCCTATCGCGGCCGCCTGCTGGGCCTGCAGCACGAGCCTGCGGCCCCGCGCAAGGTCCGGCTGGGAGAGGAAACGCTCCAGGTAGGCGGACCCGCAGACGGCCTCAGCCGCCGCCTGCAACGTTGGCTCGAGGGTGAGGCGCTGCGGATGCTGACCGAAGACCTCTCCTATTACTGCCTGCGCGATGGACGCCGCGCGCCACCGCTGGCGCTCAGCCGGGCGCAGCGACGTTGGGGTTCCTGCGCGGCTGACGGCACGATCCGGATCAACTGGCGGCTAATCATGGCCCCCGATGCGGTCCGCCGGTCCGTGGTGGCGCACGAAGTTGCGCACCTGACCCATTTCGATCATTCGCCAGCCTTCCACGCCCATCTGGCCGCCCTGTTCGAAGGCGAGATCGATGCTGCCAACCGCTGGCTCAAGCGCGAGGGTCGCAGCCTCTACGCCCACTTTGGCTGACCGGTAACCCGGTCTTAACCATGATCGCGGACAAGCGTGGCATGGCACGAGCCCTGCCCCTGATCCTTGCCGTTGCACTGGCTGCTCCAACCGCAGCACAGGGAGATTGCCGTCTCTGTTACAGCGACAGCAACAGGCCCGGCGAACGGCCATTGACGCTCGAAATCTTTGCGGACCTCAATTTTGCGAAGCTTGCCATGACCGGCCGCGAAGGCGGCAGTGTAGCGGTGGACGCGGCCAGTGGCACAAAGCGGACGGGCGGCGCGGTGGTCAACCTGGGCGGCATGGCGATAACCGGACGCGGACGCGTGACGGGAGAACCCTTGCGCGAAGTGCGGATCGACCTGCCGCAAAGGGTGCCAATGACCGCCCCCGGTGGTGGCATCGCCGAACTGACCGATTTCTCGACCGACCTGCCCAACCATCCCACGCTTGATGCCAATGGCGAGCTGTCATTCAGCTTTGGCGCGCGGCTGGTCATGCGCAATGCCGGCGGCGGGAACTATCGCGGACGAATCCCGATCACAGTCGATTACAACTGACGGCTGGCGCTCTGCGGCCTGAGGCCCTATCTTCGCGCCATGAACTTCCTGCGCAACGTCAATCCGGCCGGGGCGATCGCCGACTTTCGCACCGTCTTTCGCGAGGCTGGCGGTAACCGCTGGCGCTTTGCCGTGCTGGCCGCGATGGTCACCACCGGCATCTTTTCTGTCATGGCTGGTGAAAGCTGGAAAAAGCCGCGTGCGCGGCCCGATATCATTTACATCACCTCGTGGCGGGCTGATCGGACCGAGGCTGAAACGCAAGCCTTCATCAAGGAAAACCAGCGCCGCAAGGATGAAGAGGCCCGGCTGATTGCCGAACAGCAAAAGATCGGCCAGGATATGTGGAAGACCCTTGGCAAGGTCTCTGGCATGGACGTCGACAAGATCGCAGCGAATGCCGAGGCGGACCGCGCCAAGGCCGAAGCCGAAACCCGCGCCAAGGCCGAGGCGCTGATCGAACCGGCGAAGCCGACGGTTGAGCGCTGATCAGGATCATCGCTGGCTGGCTGCCGCCGCTGCCTTGGCAGCGCGGGGCAGACCGCTGAGCAGGCCGAACCCGGCAGTTGGGGCAATCCTGGTCAAGGACGGACGGGTTGTGGGCCGCGGCTGGACACAGCCGGGTGGACGTCCCCATGCCGAAGCCATGGCTTTGCGCGCTGCTGGCGACGCGGCCCGTGGAGCGACGCTTTATGTCACGCTGGAGCCCTGCGCCCACCAGAGTGAACGCGGCCCGGCCTGCGCTGATCTGGTTGCAGCAGCAGGCCTCGCCCGCGTTGTGGTCGGCTGCCACGATCCCGATCCCCGCACTGCCGGAGCCGGGATAGCCCGGGTCAAGGCCACCGGTATCCCGGTCGAGCTGATCGACCATCCGCAATGCCGCGCCAGCTTGTCCGGCTTTCTGACCCGCTGTGCCCACGGTCGCCCCGAGGTGACGCTGAAGCTCGCGCTCTCGGCCGACTGCCGCCTTGCCCCGCCGCAAGGCCAATGGCTGACGGGCGAAATTGCCCGCGCTCATACCCACGCCTGGCGCGCAAAAATGGACGCGATCCTGGTCGGTCGCGGCACCTTGGATGCGGACAGTCCCCGGCTGGACGTCCGGCTTCCCGGGTTGGGCAACCGCAGCCCGCAACGCTGGCTGCTGACTAGGGGCGCGGTTCCGGAAGGCTGGCACGCCATCCCCTCCCCGCAGGACATCGCGCTGCTTGCGCCGGCGCAATACCTGATGGTCGAAGGCGGGGCGCAAAGCGCCAGGGCCTTCCTTGCGGCCGATCTGGTTGATCGGATGATGCTGTACCGCGCACCGCAGATGGTCGGCGGGAACGGCGCTGCGCTGCCCGAACTGGACGAGCTGGAATTGGCAGGCTCTGAACGCTGGGTCCGCGTCGACAGCCGACCGCTTGGCAAGGACCGTCTCGATGTCTACGAGCGCAAGTGATGTTTACCGGAATTATCACCGCCGTCGGCACGATCCGCGAAGTCCGCCAGCAGGGTGACCTGCGGATTGTCATTGCCTGCCCTTACGATCCCGCCACCATGGCGATCGGTGCCTCGATCGCCTGCTCGGGCGTCTGTCTGACAGTGGTAGAGCGCGGCGGGCAGCCGGGTGACGCGTGGTTCGCGGTCGATGTCTCTGGCGAAACGGTCAGTCGCACCGCGCAGCACCAGTGGACCGAGGGGCGCAAACTCAACCTTGAACAGGCACTCAAGCTGGGCGACGAGCTGGGCGGACACATTGTCACCGGTCATGTCGATGCCGTGGGCCGAGTGGCCAGTCGCGAAGACGTGGGTGGCTCGATCCAGTTCTGGATCGCCACGCCGAAAGAACTCGCCCCCTATGTCGCGCCCAAGGGGTCAATCACGGTTGATGGGGTTTCGCTGACCGTCAATGCGGTTGAGGATGAGGTCGACGGCACCTGCCGCTTCATGCTCAACATCATTCCGCACACCTGGGAAGTGACCACGCTGGGCCAGTTGCAGACTGGCGATGCGGTGAACCTCGAGATTGACGTGCTGGCGCGCTATCTCCAGCGGATGCAATCGCTCAGGGGTTAAGCGGTCCGCTGGCGAAGCTCTCGCGGGTTATTTCGAAGATCACATGTTTCATCGGGCCGCTGGGGGTATCGACCATGTCGAACCGATCGGTCAGGCGCCCGCCGATCTTGGCCATCGCCCGCTGTGAGCGCAGGTTGCATTCCCCAACGCGGAATTCGACGCGCTCAACGAACTGCAAGGCATGGGCCAACATCAGCCGCTTCATTTCGCGATTATAGGTCCCGCCCCAATGGCTTGGGGCCAGGAACGTCCAACCGATTTCGACCGCCCCGTTTCCCTCGGGCTTGTATTGGGACGAGCCGATAATCGCGCCGTTGGACTTGTCGATAACCGCAAGCGCCCCGCCCCGCTCCATGGCATCGGCAAAGAAGCGCCGGAACACCGGCTCCTGCCAGCGGTCATGCTGGGGATGGATCGCCCAGACCTGCGGATCGCTGGCCACGGCGAAGAGCGCGTGCCAGTCCTCCGCTACCAGCGCGCGAAGCAGCAGCCGCGCCCCTTCAAGGACCGGCTGCCGGTCCATCTCAGGCGCTGACTGCGGCAACAGCGGCGATGAACTTTTCGATATTGCCCATGGTCAGGCCGGCCACGTTGATCCGTCCCGAACCTGCCATGTAGATCGCATGGTCCTCGCGCAGCTTTAGGATCTGCTCACCCGAGAGCGGCAGCATCGAGAACAGGCCGTTCTGCGAACCCAGCGGCGTCAGGTTGACGCTGCCCGCCATGCCGGCCTCGGCCAGCCGGGCGCGGACCTGGCGCATGCGGGTGCGCATGGTGTCAAGCTCGTCCAGCCAGAGCTTTACCAGCGCTGGGTCTTCCAAAATCAGGCGTACCGCAGCCGCGCCGTGATCGGGCGGCATCGACCAGGCCGCGCGGGCCAGGGCATAGCCGTGCGACAGCACTGCGTTCATGTGCGCCGGATCAGAGACCATCGCATAGACCGCGCCAACGCGATCGCGATACATTCCGAAGTTCTTGTCGCACGAATAGGCGATCAAGGCTTCGGGCACGGCGGCGAGGACGCGGCGCAGGCCATAGGCATCTGCTTCCATGCCCTGACCCAGGCCCTGATAGGCGAGGTCCAGCACCGGCAGCAGCTTGGCCTCTGCCACCAGAGCGGCAATCTCATCCCACTGGGCTTCGCTGTAATCGATCCCGCTGGGGTTGTGGCAGCAGCCGTGCAGCAGGATCGCGTCACCGGCATCGGCAGCCGCAATCGCGGCGCGCAGGGCGTCCATATCGACCACGCCATCCTGGGTCGCATGGCTGAAGGTCTTCAGTTCGAGTCCGACATCGGCAAAAATCTGCGCGTGGTTGGGCCAGCTGGGGATGCCCATCCAGATCTTCGGCGCGCCGGCCCGCTTGGCCAGGGCCACCGCCAGGCGGACCCCACCGGTACCGCCCGGGGTCTGCATCCCGTCGATCCGGCCACCCATCGTCGGGTCTTGCTGGCCAAAGACATAGGGCATCAGCGCATGGACAAAGCCCATGTCCCCTTCCGGGCCCAGGTAGCTCTTCGAATTCTGGGTTTCGACGAGCTTCTGTTCCGCCGCCTTGATCGCGGCGAACACCGGCGTATCGCCCTGTCCGGTGCGGTAGACGCCCACACCAAGGTCAATCTTGTCGGCGCGCGGGTCCGCGGCATAGAGCTTGATCAGCGCGAGCAGCGCATCGGCGGGCTGGGGAGTCAGAGTGTCGAGCATGATGCCGCGGCCCTTAACCCCGCCTTTTGCGCTGGGCAAGCGAAAGGGGCCGCGCCGGTTGGCACGACCCCTTACCGCCGTTCACTTCAGACTTACCGCAGCAGCGACAGGACGTTCTGCTGGCTCTGGTTGGCCTGGGCGATCATTGCAGTCGAAGCCTGCGAAAGGATCTGGGCCTTGGCCATCGCGGTCGTTTCCGACGAATAGTCGGCATCTTCGACCCGCGCACGGTCGAGGTTCGCCACGCCAACCTGCTTACCAAGATTGGCGCAACACATCACTGAACCAATCAGGATTGCAATCGAGGCGTCCCTGGTATGCTGACCATCCCCAGCGCCACCAGTGGCCAGGCTGCAACTGGCCCCATTGTCCCCCACAACGGACTTTTGTCGTCATCCGCCAATGACGCCAAAGAAAAGGGCCCCGGACCGAAGTCCGGAGCCCCTAGCGTCCCTCCCAGGACTAAGTTGGTTTCGCGCTTAGAACTTGACGCCGGCGGTGAGGCCGAAGCGACGCGGTTCAAGCGTGAAGATGTTGGTGTAGTTACCCGAGGACTGGTCGGTCACGTAGAGACCAGTGATCGCGTCCTTGTCGAACAGGTTCTGCACCCAGACGCGGGCAAACCACTTCTTGTCCGGACCATCAAGCTGAAGCTGAGCGTTCACCTGGGTGTAGCTCGAGATCTCGTTGACGTGACCGTTGAAGATGTTGCCGAACGACTTGCCGGTGTAGACGAAGTCCGCACGCGGGGTCAGGCCCATATCACCCATCGGGATCGTGTACTGGGCACCGGCCGAGAACTTGTAGTCCGGCGCGCCAGGCAGCTTGTTGCCCTTGATGTTCACCGGAATACCAGCCGAGTAGACAGTCACGCCGCCAAGCGTAGCCGGATCCAGGCCAGCGGCCGCAAAGGCACCCGAAGCGGCTGCAGTCAGCACCGCGCAGATGCTGTATGCGCCGGTCGACTTCAGACCGCCATCAGCCGGGAACGGCGACGTTCCACGCAGACCAGCGCCACCCTTGACACCCGGAACCACACCCGCGTTGATCAGCGAGTTGACGCCGTTGACGAAGGTGTTCACGCCCGCAGCATTACCGCTGTTCGACCCAACGGCGCAGTTCGCGGCATTGGTGATGTCCTTGATAATGACCGCGTCTGCACGGCCCGCACCAAAGTCACGCGGGTTTGACGTGAACTTGTCGGTCGATACTTCGGTGTGCAGGTAGCTGGCACCGATGTTAACCGCGAGCTCACGGGTCGGACGGAAGATTGCTTCCGCTTCAAGGCCGTAGATGTTCGCATCAACGTTGTCGTTCACCGACGTACGGGCGACGATGCGCGACAGCTGCAGCTGCTTGTACTTGTAGTAGAATCCGGTCAGGTTCAGCGTCAGCGAGCCAAACTGGTTCTTCGAACCAATTTCAAACGCGTTGACTGTTTCAGGACCGAAGCTTTCCGGAACCGAGAAGATCGGCGACAGCGGCGGATTGATACCACCCGACTTGTAACCGCGCGAGTAGGAGACATAGAGCAGGTTGTCCGGCGTGATCTGGTAATCCACAACGGCACGGCCCGTCCAGGCATCGAACTTCGCATTGCGGATCGCGAACTCCTGTGGTCCGGTCTTGCCGGCGTCGTAGTCGAGGTTCGAGTAGCCCAGTGCCTGAGTGATCGACGTGCTGCCAGTCGGCAGCAGTACCGAGCCACCCACCGAGTCAGTGAACAGCGAGGTACGGGCGCGAACATCCTTTTCGTCGTTGTTGTAACGCAGGCCCAGCGTCAGCTTCAACTTGTCGTTGAACTCGTAGTAGGCTTCACCGAACAGACCATAGGTCTTGACCTGCAGATCGTCCGAGTGGTTGCGGTAGAACGAGCTGGCGAGCGCGTACGAGGTGGTGCCGGCGGGAATGCCCGCGCCATAGGCACCAAATGCGCCCAGAATACCGGCAGCATAATCAAGCCCGAACGCGTTTACGTAGTAGCTGTTCTCAGTGAGAGCGAGCTTCCCGTAAATGCCGCCAACCAGGAAGTTGAACGGACCATCCCAATCAGACGACAGGATGGCTTCGCCGGTCCAACTGGTCTGTTCCTGAACCGATCGGTCAAAGTCCAGCGGGGTCATCGCGCAAGTGCGCTTGCCGCCGAAGACGCCGGTCAAGGTCGGCTCTGACAGCGAGGTGCAAAGCAGGTTGGACGCGCCGTTCGGGATCAACGCCCGGGCAATCGGGGCCAGATAAGGCGTGAGAGCAGGACCAAAGGCACCTGCCGCGCCGGCGGCCAGCGTGTTCAGGCCGGTCGCCATCTGCGAGCGGTTCTGGACCGAGTTGTTGTAGTCCTGCTGCGAGTCAACCTTCACCGACTGCCAGTTGCCGCTGACCTTCAGGCTCAGGCCACTGCCCAGATCCTGCTGCAGCGAACCCTGGACGATCCATTCTTCCGAGAAGTAGGTCGGCGTGAAGTCGGTGTTGACGACGCGCGGATCAGCCGGGTTCACAACGCCGGCATAGGCATCCGGCCCGTAGAGGCTGCCGAGCGAGATGTCCGGCCCACCGCCAAGCCCTGCGGGCAGACCACGGATGCGGAAGAATTCCTGCGAACCGAAGATGGTGCCCAGCGTCGAGTTGGCGTTGGTCACCTCATACTTGCGATCGCCGGCAAGACAGCCCATCACGCCAGTCGGATCGCGTTGGCACATCTGCTTCTGGATGCGCATGCGGTTGTCTTTTTCGTGGAAATACTGCGCCATCAGATCGATGGTGGTTCCCGAATTCGGTTCAAACCGCAGCGAGGCCCGTGCGCCCCACATGTCGCGATTGTCGATCTTGGAATTGTCGAACAGATTGGTCGTGTAACCATCGCGGTTCAGGTAATAGCCGGCCAGGCGGACGCCCAGGGTATCACCCACGGGTACGTTGACCATGCCCTTGAACTTCATACCGTTGAAGTTGCCGTATTCGCCTTCGAAGTTGGCAGCCATGCCCGAAAGATCCGGACGCGCGCTGCGGAAGTTGATCACGCCCGAGGTCGCGTTGCGGCCGAACAGGGTGCCCTGCGGCCCGCGCAGCACTTCGATCTGGGCCAGATCGTAGAATTCACCTTCGAACAGACGGGTGCCGAACAGCGGTGCGTCGTTCATGTGGATCGCAGTGGCGCTGTCACAAGCGACGCCGACGCAAAGGTCACCGATCCCGCGGATGGAGAAGCTCGAACCCGTAAAGTTGCCTTTGGTGAAGGTTACGTTCGGCAGGGTGAGCTGAAGGTCAGACGTATTCTTGATCTGCTGCTTTTCCAGCGCTTCAGAGTTGAAGGCCGAAACGGCGATAGGAACGTCCTGCAGGCGTTCATTCGAACGCTGCGCGGTAACGATGATTACGTTTTCGTCGTCATTTGCGTCCGTGCCCTGCGCATAGGCAGGAATTGCGATTGCGCTGGCACATACGCCAAGCAGCAGGGTCAGCTTACCCCTCATCAGCCCACTCTCCTTTGTTGCCTGCCCTTTTTGGGCAGTTGCAAAGAGGAATAGATCACTGACGGAGCGACTTGACAACCGCTTTTAATCGATTGGTTAGAACGCCGCGAAACCGTAGCGTAACTGCCACACCTTCAGCCCGCACCACGGGGCGTTCTTACGCAAAAATCCAAGCATCTGGCGCTATGCCCTCGAAACATTACGCTCGTCGCAGATTGTATCCGCACAGGCATGATTCCCGTTATTGCGCCGCCAACAACTCGGCCAGCTCATCCATGCGCAATTGGCTGAGGGCGGTGCGATGGCAATCGGCCCGCAGCAAGCCGGTCGGGGTCAAGCGCCACAACCATCCGCTCATCCCACTACGCCAAGCCCTTGAGAAAATCTGTGACGTCATCTTTCTTCCAAATTTTGGACCGGTAGGCTCAAACTGCTCCGCGACGCCGATAGCGCCATGGTCAGCGAAGCCCCTGCCGCAGCCATCGCCCAGGGCGCAGCCGAACAGGCACTCGATATCACGCAGCTTTCCGAAACGATCCTGGAGACGTGTAACAAGCGGTGAGTCACCCGAACGAAATCACACGCTGCCTGTTCGGCGACGGGTTAATCGTCTGATTTCATGAAGAAATGGTGCCCAGAAGAGGACTCGAACCTCCACGCCCTTGCGAGCGCCAGCACCTGAAGCTGGTGCGTCTACCAATTCCGCCATCTGGGCACGGGGCAGAAGGCCGAAGCGCCGCTGCCGGGTAGG
>JACCDI012175715.1_pt1 | contig 13350 bp, 13 predicted proteins | sample 7442791 | NCBI WGS metagenome assembly JACCDI01 (sample SAMN15323434, study PRJNA562643) | freshwater metagenome | isolation source: river surface water | place: USA:Blue River Watershed | collected 2017-08-15
AATTGATAATGTCGAAGGTTCAAAGAAACTTGAATCTGCGAACTTGCCAGAGAAGTGCGTGCTTCTCTTTGGTCAAGAAGGCGCAGGCATGTCAGAGGAAGGTATCGCAGCCTGTGATGTTTTATATGAGATTGCGCAATATGGTTCTACGAGATCTATGAATGCCTCAGCAGCTGGCGCAATTGCAATGTATCACTGGGCTCTACAGCACCTACCGCGCTAGTTATTTTAGCTAGTTTTTTAGCTAGTTTTTTTAGCGTTAGCTAAGTTTTTCTAATTCCAACAAAAGACCCGTGATTGATTTATCGATCATTTCGTAGACTGCTTCAAAGTGTCCAATCGGAAGTGAATATGGATCTGGCACTTCTAATTTCTCGTAATCTTCTGAGTCTCGATCAAACTTGCGTAGATCCAAATCAAATTCTCGCAAGTAATAAACTTTATGTTTGACATCATCATTTGCTAGCGCCATCACATTTGCATAATTTGAAGAATCCATAACCAAAATCAGGTCTGAAGAATAAAAATCATTCTTTGAGAATTTCCTTGCTACATGTTCATAGCGCAGACCGTGTTTCTCCCAGGTCTGTTTAGACATCGGATTTGGCCCCTCTCCGACATGCCATGGTCCAGTGCCGGAGCTATCAACAATTATCTCCGGCGTAGTGATTTCGCCTCTTCGATTATGCAAAATTGCTGCCGCCATTGGAGAGCGGCAGATGTTGCCCAAGCAGACCATCGAGATGGTTACTTGGCTCTTTCCTTTTAGATGCTGAAGCATGATTTGCGAATTGTAATCTTTGGCAGTGAGACTTTGGTTATCTAAGAATCTGATTGTTCTAACCATCGTCTCTATGGCACAAGATGCCGCCAGCGAGTTGATCTATCCGCTAATGCCACTATTGATCGCAGGCGTGGTTGGCGCTGCGCCATTAGCGCTTGGAATTATTGAAGGTTTCGCTGAATTTGTAGCTGGCATCGCCAAACTCTTTTCCGGAAAATTAAGTGATCGCTTTGGACGAAAGCGATTTGTGATCGGCGGATATTCAGCAGCGGTTGCGGGAAAAGCTTTTGTAGTTTTCTCATTGAGCTGGCAGGGAATCTTTGCAGGCCGAATCATCGATCGAATTGGAAAAGGTTTTAGAGGTGCGCCACGTGATGCGTTAATTCATGATGGGGTTGAGAATAAAGATCTCGGTAAAGCTTTTGGATTTCATAGAGCTGGCGATAATTTGGGTGCGGTCATTGGACCGCTACTTGCACTATTACTGCTTGCACTAACAAATGATGATGTCAGAACTGTTGCTAAATGGGCATTGATCCCCGCCGTTTTAAGTGCAGTCCTGACTTTATTTGTTAAAGAAGTCCGTTCACAGAAAGTTGAAAAATCTTTTGAGAAAGTTCCGCTTTCACCAAAGCTGAAGAAGACTATTGCTTTACTCGTTGCTATTCAATTGACCAACATTCCAGATGCGCTGCTACTTCTACGTTTACACGATATGGGTTTTAGTACCAAAGGAGTGGTCTTTGGTTACGCGCTATATATGTTCGTTGCAACTTTGGCTGCATACCCAGCTGGAAAATTAGCGGATCGACTACATCCAAAACAGGTTTATCTAATTGGACTTACTTTCTTCGCTATCTCATATATAACCCTGGGTTTAACTGATAATCATTTTGTTGCCTTGATTGCGCTAGCTTTATATGGCTTCTTTCCAGCGCTCACAGATGGTGTTGGTAAAGCCTGGATTGGCAGGCTGAGTTCGCCAGAAGCGCGCGGTTATTCGCAAGGCGTATTTCAAGCGACTATGAGCTTTGCAATCCTCGCGGCCGGAATTTGGGGCGGTTTACTTTGGAGCAGCGGTACTACTGAAATTGCGCTGGTAATTGCAGGCGTTGGCGCTTTAATCGGTGCTCTCTTGATCAGCCAATATAGATCTGACGCTAGCTAATCTACGTTCGATCTCTACCGCTTCCTCTTCGCGCCCAGTTTTTCTCAAGATTGAAGCGATTTCACTCTCGATATCAACTATAAATTCAAAGTCTCGTGGCTCTTCTTCTGAAGCCGTAGTAAGAACTTGATCCAAAGTCGCACGTGCATCTTCATGATCGCCAAGCAGTTCTAGCGCTTTGGCAAATTCAAATAAAGTGATTATCTGCCTGCGATGATCATGCGCAGTTTCAAAGACATCTAGCGCAGCGCGCGCTTTATCTAAAGCTTTTTCACCATCGCTTAATCTGTTGTAACAGGAGGCAATCTTTTGATCGCAGCGGGCTACATGCAAAACTTCTTTATGTTTTTTGTAAAGTCCGCGCGCCTCTTCAAAGGCTGCAATCGCGGCGCTAAATTGACCAAGTTCGCGATAGGCACAACCAATCAAATGTAAATCTGACGCTGCGCCAAGTTCGTTTCCATCCACTAAATGTTCTTGTGCACACTCATTCATGGTATCTACAACTTGCTGATACTTCTTTGATGAGTACCACCACTCGCCCAGAGTGCAGGCAAGTTCTAAAGCAATCGGAGATTTACTCTTTCGCAAAAGATCAACGGCTTTTGACATTGCATTTGCAGCTTCATCAATTCGCTTCAATTGATTCAAGTTATAACCGATTGCTGAATAAGCTTGTGCTAACTCTTCGACTGCATTGTTAGAACCAATTTCAGTATAAATATCGCGCGCACTTTCTGCGAGCGCGAGCGCTTCATCGTATTGACCGCGCGCATAAATACGCGCACTTAATTCGTAATAGGTATTTGCTCGTTCCAGACCATTGGTCTCTGGGATTCGATCCCAGAGCATCTCTTCCGTGATGATCTCGTCATTCTCTTCTTCGCCCATCAATCGCCTCCTGAATTACAGCAAGTAATCTGGAACTGGGGAATTGCGCTAAAGATAGACCCCAGAGCCCTTTCGCGACCCGCTTTTTACTGCCCGTCTTGTCCCTTTTTCACTTCTACCCTAGACTTGAGTTCTTGCAAATCGTTTGCAAAAACTAAAGTCTTTAAGCGAGGGTAGGCCAGGCTATGCATATTCCTGATGGGTTTATCGATCCCAAGACCTCTGCCGCCTTTGCCGCTGCCTCCATTGCCGGGGTTGGCTACGCCCTGCGCGGTGCCAAGCGCCAACTCAACGAGAAGAGCGCGCCGCTTGCTGGCCTAACCGCTGTCTATGTATTTGCAGTTCAAATGATCAACTTCCCAGTTGCAGCTGGCACCTCTGGCCATCTACTCGGCGGCGTACTCGCAGCAGTTTTAGTGGGGCCATTCGCGGCAACTCTTGCTATCACTGTGGTCTTATTGATTCAAGGTTTCTTATTTGCAGATGGCGGTCTATCCGCGCTTGGTTTAAATATCTTTAATCTCGCCTTAATTGGCGTTTGGATTGGTTACGGAATCTTTTTAATTGTGCGAAAAGTTCTACCCAAGAAGAAGAGTTCAATCGCAATTTCTTCAGCAATCGCTGCTTTCATTTCGGTACCAATTGCAGCGCTTGGATTTGTATTTCAATATGCAATTGGAGCAACCGCAACTTTTTCAACCGAAACGGTTTTGGCTGCAATGGTCGGTACCCATATTCTGATTGGAATCGGCGAAGCTGTTATTACCTTCCTAACTATCAGTGCGGTGATTGCTAGTCGCTCCGATTTGGTCTTTGGATGGCAAGCAATCAAACCAGCGCTAGTGATTGAAAAATGAATCAAAAGAAGTTTTATCTAATTGGTGCTTTGGTTACTTTAATTCTTGCAGGCGTAGTCTCTTTCTATGCATCCTCGTCACCTGATGGACTTGAGAAAGTTGCAGAGAGAATCGGATTTATAGACACTGCAAAGGATCATGCAATCGGTGATAGCCCGCTTGCAGACTACGGAGTTAAGGGAATTGAAAATGATCGGGTGAGCGTTGGCATTTCCGGAATCATTGGGGTTGCAATTACCGGCGTGGTCGCCTACATAATCTTCATGTCTCTGGCTCGAAAAAAACGAGATAAATAACGATGGCTGCGGTGGATGTTCACCATGGGCACCACCATGGGCACGATGTTGGTGAGCGTTTTTATATCCATCGCCATTCAGCTATCCACGAATTAGCGCCTCAAGCCAAGATTCTGACGTTATTTGCCTTTCTGATTGTGGTTATTTTGACCCCAATTCAACGCTATCCCGCCTTTATTGGTTTTGGGCTCATTGTTCTAACTCTGATATTCGCTGCGAAATTACCAATTCTTACCGTTTTAAAACGAACCACCATCGAAATTCCATTCTTACTTTTTGCAATTCTGATGCCATTTGTAAGTCCAGATAGAGATGCTGGAATCATCGCGGCGGCATCAATCATCTGCAAAGCAACCATCGGAACTTTGCTGGCAATCATTCTCTCTAGCAGCACGCCAGCTCGTGAAATCTTACGTGGGTTTGAGATTTTGAAAATGCCAAATCTCTTAGTTCAGATTGCAACTTTCATGTTGCGATACTTAAATGTGATCAACGATGAGATGGAGCGTATGTCGGTTGCTAGAGCTTCTCGAGGTTTTGAACCACGCGGTATTAAGGATTGGAAATTCTTGGCATCGGCAGCAGGTGCGCTCTTTATACGTTCTTATGAAAGAGGCGAACGTGTTCATCTCTCCATGATCTCAAGAGGATATGAGGGAAAACTTCCTGCAATCGAGAATCCTAAAGTTAAAAGTAATGAAAAGTTGGCAATTGCGATTCTGTTGGCAATTGCGATTCTGTTATCTATTCTTTCCGGGGTATTTAAATGAACAATTCAAATTCCACAAATAGTCTTTCAATTAAGGAATTAGCCTTTGCTTATCCAGATGGAAACCAAGCGCTCTTTGGCGTAAATCTTGAGATCGCACAAGGCGAGCGAGTTGCTCTGCTTGGACCTAATGGAGCTGGTAAAACCACCTTAGTCATGCACATAAACGGAATACATTCTGCGCAACATGGTGAAGTAGTTGTGGCAGGCCAAAAGATAAACACCGAAGATAAAGAATCCCTCAAAAATATTCGCGCTAAAGTCGGAATTGTCTTTCAAGATCCTGATGATCAATTATTTATGCCTACCGTGCGTGAGGATGTCGGTTTTGGCCCATACAACTTAGGTCAACGTGGCGATGAGTTAGAAGAGACGGTCAGAACCGCACTTGGAAAAGTTGGAATGTTGGATTTCATTGATCGCGCACCGCACCATCTCTCTTTTGGGCAGCGTCGCCGCGTCGCCGTCGCTGGCGTACTTGCGATGCAACCTGAGATTCTGGTGCTCGATGAGCCCTCCTCTAATTTAGATCCAGCAAGCCGTAGAGAGCTGGCAGAGATCCTTAAATCATTAAATATCACGCTATTAATGGTCACGCATGACCTGCCATATGCCTTGGAGCTATGCCCAAGATCAGTGATCTTAAGCAGTGGAAAAATCGTTGAAGATCGACCTACTCGAGAATTACTGCAGGATACAAATACTTTAAGTAAATACCGTCTGGAATTGCCGGTCGGATTCGTTGCACATTAATTAATGGAGCCCCCGGTCGGGATCGAACCGACGATCTGCTCGTTACGAATGAGCTGCTCTACCACTGAGCCACGGAGGCGTGGCAATTAATAAAATTAATTAGTCAACAAGAACTTCGCCAGATGGCGTTTGGAATTTAACTGCAATGATTCCGGTGTCACCATCTGCTTCAGATGGGCTTAACCAACGAATTTCAATGTCGTTACCAAGTGCATCTTTGTATTCGCAACCCAAATATTCGCGAACTTTTGTTGGCTCTCCTGCAACTTCGATTGCAGTGATCTTTGAGGCAGGTTTGCCATCTGCAGATGGATGATGATTTTCAACCCATTCAACAAAGAATGGAAGTTGGCGATCTTCAAGTGTTGCCAGAATTCCGATCTGCTTCCAACGTAATGTTTCGCCATCTGGTTTGGTACGAGAACCTTCGACAGCTGGACGACCTAAACGAGATTCAATCTTTTCAACATCGTCAACAGATAAAACCCAGGTTAACCATCCGCCACCTTCTTCTGCGCGCTCTTTAACTGCGCGACCAAACGGCGTCTTCTCTGTTGCTGGATGATCTAGTGGACATACAACTTCGATGTAATGACCATTCTGTAATGGCGCTGTGAAATTACGAGTACCAAAACGTGGGTGCATTCCACCATCTACAAATGTTGTACCGAGCTTTGCACCTAAGCGCTGTACGGTGTCAGAGATCTGATCATGAGATGTCACATAAGAGATGTGGTCTAGACGCATGGGAGAATTTTGCACCAACAATAGGGGTGCTCTTTACCATCGAAGGCCCTCTGTGACTTGGGATTTACGCGCTACAAAGGAGATTTTCCGCAGGAATCTCCCCCGAAATTAGATACTTTTCAACCGCCTGGTCCACACACTCTGAGCCGCGGTTAAAACCGGTATGCCCATCGGATTCCAGCGAAATCAATCTGGAATTTGTTAAAACCTCCGCCAACTTCACCGCCCATCGATAAGGCGTTGCTGGGTCATTGGTAGTTCCGATGACCAACACCGAAGCAGTTAATGAAATTGCTCCGCTAACTTTTACAAATTTACCGTGTGGCAAGTATTCGCAAGTCAAATCACTATAGGCAACATACTTTCCAAAGAGTGGAGCTGCAGCTTTTACTGCCTCCGCATCAATCTTTGACTGTGGGAAATCATTACAGGAGATCACAGCTAACGCATCTGCTTCATTATTGCGATAAGTTCCATCATCTTCACGACCAGTGTAAGTATCTGCCATTTTAAGTAAAGGCTCTGCATTACCAGCAAAAAGCTCTTTAAGTGCGTTACGCAAGGCCGGCCAACCAAATTCTTGATCATAGAGGCCCATTGCAATTCCATAAATCGCTAGAGACTCAGATAGTTTACGATCTCCGACTTTTATTGGTGCATCCTTCAATTCTGCTAGTTTGGTTTGCATCTGACTGATCGCATCACCATCAAATACACAATTATTTTGAACCTTGCAATCTTCAACAAATGCATTGAAGGCTTGATCAAAGCCAGCTGCTTGTTGTAGCGATTGATTCAATGAATCGATGGTCGGATCGACTGCTCCATCTAAAATGAAACGTCCCACTTTGGTTGGAAATAATTGCGCATACAGAGTTGCAAGATAAGTTCCGTAAGACTTACCCAAATAATTTAAAGTCTCGTCCCCCAGCAATTCGCGCAAGATATCCATATCTCGAGCAGCGTTAGCAGTCCCGTAGAATTTCAAATACTTGTTATCTGCGATGCAACTTTTGGCATATTTAGCGCTCTCTTTGCGTAATTTCGCCAATTCCACATCATCCTCTGGATATGCATCTGCCGCATATGATGCATCGATCTCGGAGTCCGACAAGCACTCAACTGGCGCTGACCTACTTACGCCTCGAGGATCAAAGCCCACAATGTTGTAGCTATCGATGATGGCAGGTGTAAAGACTTGTTCGTATGAATAGGCATAATCAACACCAGAGCCACCCGGTCCCCCTGGATTTACCACCAGATTGCCGATCGCATTTTTCGTAGGCCTTTGCAGGACCGCAATATCGAAAGTTCCTAACTCCAAATTCTCGTAATCAATAGGTACCTGAAATTTCGCACATTCAAATTCACCGTAGCAGCTCTTCCACTGCAGAGTCTGTTTGTAAAAGTCGCTTAGCTCTGTTGCCACCACTTCTTTAGCAGGTGCTTTAAATGGATCAGCCGAGCGAAAGATCAAACCCGTTAATGAAGCTGCAAGCAATACCAAAATAATACTGATTGACCAGAAGCGGAGCGTTAATTTATTAATTCGCACATCAACGCTTCCATGACCAGAAGTGGCGCACCATTGCGCTGAATATTCTCACGTGCTTTCATAATTGCATCCATCTTGGCCAAAGTTCTATGTGATGTGCTGTTATCAGCCATTTTCACAATTTGATCTGTGAGCTCTGCGTTGATCAACGAATCATTGTGCCCTGCTTGGACCAACAAGACATCACGATAGAAGGTAGCTAAATCCAGAAGTGCACCATCTAAAGTGTCTCGAGTAATTCTGGTGGCTCGTGATTTCTGTTCCTTTTCCAATTCCTTTAAAGCTTTTCCGCCGCCTTTACCCAATGCAGTTGAGAGCGCTTCGTACTCTTTCTCATCTAACTCTTCAGATATTGCCGCTGATTCTTCGTTTGCAAGGTCCACCAAAGCTGCAGCTGCGCTATATGCATTAGAAATTGAGGTTAATTTTGCAGGGATAGCAAGAATCGAATTGCGGCGATTTCGTACCGCTTCATTGGTAGCTAAATGTCTAGCCCTACCGATATGACCTTGTGATACGCGCGCTGCAAAATCTGCCATCTTTGGCGCAATTTGATGTCTGCTAACTAGAAACTCAGCTACCTCATTAGTTGAAGGAGTATGCAATTGAACATGGCGACAACGCGATCTGATTGTCGGCAAGATGTCATGCAGAGTTGGCGCGCATAGTAGCCAAACTGTTCGAAGCCCTGGCTCTTCAATCGCTTTAAGAAGTGCATTGGCTGCAGATTCGGTCAACCTATCAGCGTCTTCCATTACTACGACTCGCCAACCACCAATAGATGGTGCCCAAGCTGTTCGAGTCAATAACTCTCGAACTTCATCGATCTTTATTGATAGACCTTCGCTTCTTAAGATCTCAACGTCTGGATGTGCACCAGATTTAGCGGTGGTGCAGTCATTACAAGAATTGCAGCCATTGTTTTTACAGACCAACGCTTGGGCAAACGCAATCGCAGCAGATGAACGCCCGCTACCTGGCGGACCTGTGAAGATCCAAGCATGCGTCATCTCTTGGCTCTCTTCGCCAGATGCTCCTGCATTTACCGCAGCAGTTAGCGTTTGAACTATATGTGATTGTCCGATGAGCTCTTCAAAGACGCTCACTTGCTTCTCTTTCCAAGGTGGGGCTTCTTAATTATGCGACGCTTCTCTTTAGGTAACTTTTCAATTCTATTTAGATCACGAAGTTCCATAACTCTGGTAACAATTTCTCCGTGAATCTCTTCGACACTTTGTCGTCCATCCACGACTAGATATCGCTCTGGATCCATCAGCGCTAACGATAGAAATTCTTGCCTGACCCGCTCGTGAAAAGACTGGGATTCACTCTCTAAACGATCACGAGATTTAAGGCGGCCAAGGCCCAATTCCGCTGGTAAATCAATGATTATCGTCAGGGTAGGAATTAAAGATTCTGTCGCCCATCTAGAGATTCGTCCAACTTCACCAGGTGAGAGCACGCGTCCTGCACCTTGATATGCGATCGATGAATCCAAATAACGATCGGTAATCACGATCTCGCCACGCTCAAGTGCTGGGCGAATCAATGTTTCAACATGATGCGCGCGATCTGCGGCATACAGCAACGCTTCGGCACGCGGTGATACATGATCATGAGTATGTAAAAGAATTGCGCGAAGCTCTTTACCTAAATCAGTGCCACCTGGTTCTCGTGTCAAAACCACGGTGTGACCTTGACTTTCAAAATATTCTTTCAACAACTTTGATTGGGTTGATTTACCTGAACCTTCGCCACCTTCAAAAGAGATAAATACACCTTTTGAATGTCCAGAGATGGTATTTCCTAAATCTCCTCGTAACGCAGCGACAATATCGCTCCACAATGAAACACCTGGGCGATCACGCATCTGTCGATAAGAAACTATTCCAATAAGCGAGGCCAATAAACCTGCAATCAAAATGGTAATTGCCGCTCCATTGTAAGTAACTTCGGAGTTATAGAACTCATAGGTGTGTTCTCCAAAAGCTGCCGCAATTAATGGAGCAATTGCTAATACCGCGACCAAAACCACACGAATTAAGGATTGCACGAATGCAAAAGTGCGGCCACGCACTTCGTTTTCGACTTCCATACCAAGCATCGTGAAGCCGGTAACCCAGCTGATACCGCTAAAAGCGCCCAAAATTATGGTCACCATAATCGCGATAACTAAGTTGCTAATCAAAGCTAGCGCTACCAGGAAGAAACCTGCTATCGCAAGAGATGCACCAAATAACCTACGTCTTGAGAATTGCGATAAGACTTTCGGACCAAATGCGATTCCAAGTGCCAAGCCGGTAAATACCGATCCAAATAGCACGCCGTAAGCCGCGTCACCGCCACCTAGGTCGCTAACGAAAGTTCTAGCTAAACCGATTACGGCACCGGCAGCCATAAAAGCGCCGACCATGCCGACAATTAATCCGCGAACAATTTTCGATTGGCTTACAAAGCGCCAGCCCTCCATGAGTGACTTTGCAATATTCTCGCCACCTTTTGTCGAAGCAGCACCTTTTGGAATCTCATCCATTCCATAGACAATCCATGCGGTATATAAAAAGGAGACCGCATTTATATAAAGAGCGACATCGGTGGTTCTGTTATTTAAGAATGGAAAGAGCGCTGAGATTGCGCCGGTTATCAAAGCCATCACTGAAAATAATCCGGCAGCAATCGGCGCTGTTCCGTATGCAGCCAATAAGGAAACTTGGTTGGCAGCCTCTAATTTCTCTTTCGGAACCAAATTAGGAACTGAAGCCTCTTTCGCTGGGGACCAGAAGAGCGTTATACATTCGACCAAAATCGTTGCGGCATACAGCCAATAAAAATTCTGAAAAAGCGCGATTGATACATAAAGTCCACCGCGCAAAATGTCCGCTACCACCATCAACTTACGTCTATCAAAGCGATCGGCAATCACGCCTGCAATAGGTCCAAGAAATACGGCGGGCAATAAACGAGCGATAAATACACCCGCAATCGCAAAGTTAGCGGTTGCGTAATCTCCACCTGATAATTTCTGCGCCATCGCAGTTGTCGCTAGTAGCCCTAACCAATCACCTAATGACGAGAAGGCCATTGATTGCCAAAGACGGCGAAAGGCTGGAATCGCTAGGACGCCCCTAGTCTGATCTTGACCGGGGGCTGCAGGCGTTGGAAGCGACTTTGCCATAGGAGGGAAAGTCTATCGGCAGCGCATTAAAGGGCTAAAAAGGGATAAAGGCGATGAATCAAACCCATCCATATTCAAGGGCTCTTTGCGCAGCTTCTCTTCGATCACTAACCGCGAGCGCTTGATAGATTCTCATGGTTTCATGACGAATCGTCGAAACTGAATAACCCAATTGCGTAGCTAAGTCATGATTGGTCTTGCCTTCAACCATGCCCTTCAAAATATTCATTTGACGTTTGGTTAAAGAATCTACAGACGCAATACCTTTCTCGGTACCTAATTCGCGTTCACTTGAGAATTCTTGTGGATGGGTTAGAGAAAGATAGAGCGAGATCGGAAATGAGAGTTCTTGAATATCAGCAAAGGCTGCCTTCTTCTCTTGATCATTTAAGACTTTAGAGAACATCACATTTATCCAGCCATAAATAGTTCCGCGAGCGCGAAGTTCAACTAAAACTTGGTTCTCTTTGCTGGTCCAAGGACCAGGTTGACGGCCTGCTGCAATTTGATTTATCTCATTATCTTTCATTTCTCGCCAAATTTGCCCTGGGACTAATTTGCCGGTTTCGTTGTGCTGAAAGCCATATTGGCCTAAATAGTGATAGCTATCGTCTTTGTTTAATCGGCCAAGTCGCACACAACATGCTCCGTGGACTTTTAAATAATCCGTCACTAACGCTCTAGAGATTTCATCTGCCGTTGGTCGATTTGCTAGCCAACCAACGAAGCCCTGCATTGACTCCATTTTTTCACCTTTTGAAAATTGAACTATCGTCAACTTTGTGATTTATAGAGTAAGCCATGAAGGCGACAAAAGTAAGGATGACCGGTCTGAAAAGTAGGCCCTGCGGGGATCGAACCCGCGACCCACGGATTAAAAGTCCGTTGCTCTACCGACTGAGCTAAAGGCCCCTACATTCATTACAGCCTGCGCAGTTTAGCGATGATTATTGAAAATGCTTAATCTTAAGAATCTATTCACTTTGATGCACGCTTCAGGCGGTCCCTAATCGCAATTGAAATTCCATCGCCATGAGGCTGAATAACCACAATTTTCTTCAATTCCTTTGCATCGCCTTCACGAAGTGCGGCATATAAATCATGGGCAAAAGCTTCTGGAGTTTTTGGGGCAGCCAATCGGATGACTCCGGGCGGAGTTGGAATATCTGCAAGGGCGATGAACCCATCACCCACTTCTGGATTTACATCTAAAACTACTTCTGCGTTTGGGGCGTAGTGATTTTCCAATGATCCAGAGACTCTGATTTCTGAGTGCTCTACAGATTGCACATCCAAACCAGTTACACCTTTTATATCTTCTGCAGTGATTGCGCCTGGGCGGAGGATTTTCGGGTTGGAACCAGTGCAATCGATAATCGTAGATTCAACGCCAACTGCACATAGGCCGCCATCGAGAATTACATCTTTAATATCTAGAAATGCACCAATCTCTTCTTGTACTGCTTGGGCGGTAGTTGGTGAAACTTGGCCAAAACGATTGGCAGATGGCGCTGCAACTCCTTTGCCGCCTAGTTTCGTAAATTCAGTGAGTAATTGCAGAGCAATAGTTTGATTTGGCACTCGAATTCCAACCGTATCTTGCCCACCCGTGATGAAATCTTTAGCAAGTTCAGACCTCTTTAATATCAAAGTCATTGGACCTGGCCAAAAAGCTCTCGCTAAATCGATTGCAAAATCTGGAATCTGATCAGCCCACTCTCCCATTGTTTGCCAATCCGCAATGTGAACGATTAATGGATGATCTTGTGGGCGACCTTTCACCTTATATATACGCGAAACTGCTGATTCATTGTTGGCATCTGCGCCAAGGCCATAAACGGTTTCAGTTGGAAAAGCTATTAAGTAACCCTCTTTTAATGCTCTCGCTGCAAGCGCAAGTGCATCATTCGTGCAATTGGATACAAAGTGCGATTGGGTCATTGTCTAAGAGTAAAGGTAAACTTATCGCTATGAAACTTCGTAAAATCATTGCAAGTGTAGCGATTCTCTTTTCATCGGTATCTTTATCGGCTTTGGCAATTCCGACTGCCTCTGCGGCAACATCAAAGAGCCGCTACATCACGGTTAATGCCGAAGGCACTGTAAAGGTAGTGCCAGATGCAGTGAAGATCATGGCGCAAGTTTCGGTAGTGGATGGAGCCAACGCTTCTGCGCTATCCAAAGCGAATGTTTCTAGCAACGCAATTCGCAAAGCGCTAGCTGCAAATAAGATCAATACAAAAGATATTGCAACTACCTCAATGACTGTTTATCCAGAATATAACTACACCCAAGAAAAGGGTTCGGTTCAAGTTGGATACCGTGCATCACAATCTTTCTCAATTACGGTTCGTA
>JACCDI011589795.1_pt1 | contig 13348 bp, 11 predicted proteins | sample 7442791 | NCBI WGS metagenome assembly JACCDI01 (sample SAMN15323434, study PRJNA562643) | freshwater metagenome | isolation source: river surface water | place: USA:Blue River Watershed | collected 2017-08-15
CTCCATCTCTAAAACCGTCAATATCTGGTCGGGTTGCAATTCTATTAATTGTAGAAATGGTGCTTATGTTCCATCCTTGCCCAGCAATTCCGCCGTTTTGTCCAGATGAATAAATAAGGTTAATAATTGGCCCGACATCTTTAATGCTAGGAGGCATAGCTACTGGCAACGTGTAAACCGCCTGACCGTTGTTTGAAATTTCTATTTTCCCTTGAGTATCGTGAAAATTTTGGCTGTGAATATAACTGCTGAATAGCAGTAAAAAAAGTAGTAATTTACATTTCATAATTAAGGCTTTTACTGTTTGATTACTTTAATGGTTTTTGTAGTTCCGTTATCATAGGATAGTTGCAAAAGATAAACACCTACGGGATAACTGGAAAAATTGATGGATTGATTAGAAACTCCGTTAAGATCAATTACACTTTTTAGTAATGAACCGTTTAAATTATACAATTCAATAGAGCTAATAGCGGTTTCTTTAATTTCCCATTGGAGGTATAATTCTTCTCTTACTGGGTTTGGATAGTATGAGAAGTTATCTTCTGGAGTGAACTTTTGATAATCAGCATCGGTTAGCTGTTCCAAATTTTTACTGTTTTGATTGGTTTTCGACAAACAGGATAAGCAAAGCTGTCTTGTAATCTGATTGCCTGCTGTGTCATACGTGAATTGGATTTTATTGGTCTGCGAAAAGGCATTTAAACCAAAAATTAAAAATACAGTGGTTAAGAGTTTAATCATATAATTAGTTTTAGAGTTTATACTTTTTATCAAGTTTCTTATATCTTATTTTATGGTTCAAAATGAAGCAAAATAAATTTATGAATGGTATACAAAAAGTGTATATTAAAAAATTCAGAAATGAATTAATGTTTGATTATGTAGTTGAGTTTGTTTACGATTTATATTAGAATTATTTGAACCAAAAAAATTGAATAAAAAGAAACATAGTCCCTTGTGCTTTTACAATCTCTGTTTGGCTGATATTATTCTATGTTTCTTTTTATTACAATTGGATAACCCTTTCTGTCAACAAATCTATAGAGGTGATTTTTTTGTAACAAATGAAGCTTGTCGATATTCAAGAATTTCGACATTGAATTCGCGAATATCGAAAGTATATTATTTTTAAATAATTGATTTTAAGTTAAATACAAATTATTGTTTTTAGCTAATTATTTGTGAGTTCAGTTATTTTTACTAGTTTTTTTATAAAAAATGGTGCGATTTGGATAGAAAAAGAAAAAGTTTTTCTTTCAAAAAAGTGATAAAACGACCTAAATTCTATCAAAATAAATTTTTTTGTTTGGTTTTATAATGCTAGAAGAATCGTTCATTGTACGATAGTTAAACACAAGAAACATTTGAAAAGATAGTAAATCTATATGGCTTATAAGGTTACTATGTTTCTTGTGTTTTGTCTTTTACTTAATTAATTTCTAATGTCATTATTGTTGATATTATTATCGTCAATATTATCATTAAATTTTTTGCCAAAGTTGTATGTTATTGAGAGGGAAAGATTAGTGGTTTTATTTCTAATGGATGCTTTTTGGTAAAAATTAGTGTAGCTACTTATTTGATCAAAGTTTGCTGCAGTTCCAAAAATGTTTCCAGCATATAAACTGATGTTTAATTTGTCTTTAAGTATGTTTGTTGAAGCACGTAAATCAAAATATGGATAGTTGACTGATTTAAAAAGTAACGAATATTGCGGTCCATTCTGACTTCCTGAAAAAGATAGAAAAAGTTTATCTTTTGCTACTTTCGTGCTTAAGCTAATACTACCTCTAAAGGTGTATCCTTCAGTTTTTGGAATCAAAGCATTGTAGCTTTTATCTTCGTAAACATTATAATCAAAGCCCGTATTCAAGTTAGTATTAATTTTTTTAAACAATTTTGTTCTTATACCAATGCTCATGCCAGACGAATTATATTTTGCAGCATTTTCTAGCGTTTGAATTAATAAATCATTTTCTAGTTTATAAGTGTTTACAATACTGTTGTTTATGTTTTCATTGAAAAACTTCAGAGAAAAATTATTGGTTTTAAAAACTTTATTGAACGAAATAAAGTAATAGTTTCGAATCTGAGGCAGTAAGTTTGAATTTCCTTGTTTGCCTTGTCCAGGGTTATAAATAATTAAATCGCTATTTAAATCATTGGCACCAGGGCGCAATATTCTTTTTGAATATCCTAGTCTGGCATCTAACTTATTTTTAAAATGATAGATTAAGTTTATTGTTGGAAGAATGTAATTGTACTTTTGATTCAACGAAATAGTATTACTGTTCTTTGTGGTTTCGAATGTTAAAGCCAAGTCAGTAGAAAACTTCTTACTCCATTCAACATCTAGCTCAGCATAAATATTTGAAACGTTTTGATTTACATAAAAATCTGAATTAGAGAATGTGAATTTTCTATTAATATATTTTACACCTGTATAAAAGCCTGTTTTCTTGTTGAGAAAGTTTAATTCTTCTGCTTCATAATCTAAGGCAGTATAAAAATCTTTATTTTTTGATTGTATGTCATAGTAATTAGAAGAATTATCAGAGTAACTTAAAAGAGCATTATTAAAATTATCATTAACTAAATATTTACTCTTTATATAAAAGTTTTTGTTTTCCAATATCTTGTAATTGTATACAGAAGCTATATTCCAATTTGTGTTTCCACTTTCACCTTGTTTGAAAAATAATTTTGAGTTGTTGTTAAGTACAGTATTTCCATTTTCATCATCAATGAATTTGTAGCCAAAGAGAGAGTTAGTTATATTCCAATTTGATTTATCTGAAAACTTAAAATTTATTCTTGTTTCTGAGGATTTTTGAATACCTTTTGTTGTGTTTGTAGAGTTTTGCGTGAAAACGTCATTGTTGTTAAATCTAGCCAAATCATAATCTATTACTTGATTGTTAGATTTGTATTCAAAGTAAGATTTTAATATAAATATCCCTTTTTTATACGAAAAATCGGGGTCAATATACCAATTGTCAAATCTCAATGCGCGACTTGCCGTAATGCTTCCCTTGATGTAATCGGGTGTCTTTTTCTTTGTTATTATATTTATTACAGCACCCGAAAATTCAGTTCCATAAGAAGCTGAAGGGTTATTCATAACTTCTATTCTACTGATATCATCCGCCTCAATTTTATTTAATTCATTGGTCATTAATTCGATCCCATCGATAAATATTTTTGCTGGTAAATTTCCATCAACAGTTGCTCCGCCCTCGTTTGAGAAAACATTTGGGAGTGTATTTAACACTTCTGGAGCTTTTGCGTTTTTAATAAAGTTTTTGGTGTCAATTTTATAGGAAGTTTTTCTTGCTGTTGCTGTAGTTTTTTGTTGACCTTTAATAACTACTTCATTTAAGTTTTGAATTTCGAGTTCATTAAGATTAATATCAATTTCATTTATCTCTTTTAGATTTTCAAGTTTTTTTTGAAATGATTTATACCCCAAATAATTGAATTTTAGAACTAAATTATCCTCTACATTTATGTTTAAAAATTTATAAATTCCTTTTTTATCTGACACAGAATATTTTGAAATACTGTTAACCTGTAATTCAATAATAGCATCAGGGATTATCTCATTTTCAATGGTTACTTTTCCAGTTATGGTAACACTTTTTTGAGCATAGATACTGAGTGTTAACAAAGTAAAAGAGAGGATAAAAAAAAATTTGAAATTCATATTAATAAGTTGCAGTTTGTGGTTTGTTGGAGCTTGAAAGTTGTTTTTTTAATCAATCTTACCTAACCGCATTTTAGTTAGGTAAGAAGATTAGGTTTTAAAGGCAAAAAATATCCTTAAAACTGATTACAATTATTTATTGTAAAGTCGTGTCTGTTGTATAAGTACCGTCAATGTTTTGACCCGTATTCGTTTTACCGCATTCACCTGTTCTAATGCATCTGCCTGGTTCATCACCTATTGAAGCACTACCTTTTGCCGCATTTACATTAATAGACCCAAAGGTTGCTACTGTAATTCCCATTACAGCAACAATAAATTTAATGTTTTTTTTCATAATTTAATTAATTGTGTTAATACCAGAAGAAGTTGCAGTTCCTTTGATTGGTTTACAATCTGGTGTATATCCGCAATCACCATCGCCCGTGCATCTTACGTTGTCATTTAGGTCTTGAGTTCTTGCAGCATTTGCATTAGAAATGCTACCGAAAGTTGCAAATGTAATTCCAAATATTGCAACCATGAATTTAAAATAGTTTTTCATTAGAAAATGATTTAAAGTTAATAAAATTGAATTAATCATCATATATGTCTCGAGAAAATAAAAGATGCGTATTGAGTCTCAAAGCCAATAATTAGCTTGTTTTTATCCATAAATATTTGCCGGATTGAGAACGAGTTAAGCCCATCATAGTTTAATGTAAAAGTTTGTGAATAGTGTAAATCATCTAAAGAATACTCATCAATAACGATTTTATTAAAAATTGAGTTGGATGCTGAGAAAACAAATACTTTATTGTTTCTCAAAAACAAACCCATGTTCGTATTCCAAGTGCCGCCTCTTTTGTAATAGGTGAAGCCTTGACTGTTTTTAATTAAACTTGGTAAAGGTGTTTGATCTGCCGTTGTTAGCTCTTTTTTATAACTACCATTTAGGTCGAAGAAAAAAAGTTTAGAATATTTATTACAATAATAAACTATATAATTTTCTTCTTTGAAGGCCGAAAAACTACCACTATAACATAGTGCATTGCTAGCAACATCAGTATAGTTTTTTTCAACAAAAATTTTTGAAGGAGTAATTTTCAGGGTAATAAAGTCAACCACAAAGAAACCTGTTTTATATGTTTTGTTTTCTTTCAATTCGGCAAAGCATAAATATTTTGAAGTTGAATTAGGTAGAATTTCAACCAACGAAATTTTAAGCCCTTTTATATCTACTATTGAAGTTGTGTTTGTTTTTTTGTCTAACTTATACAGTTTGAAATTGTTTGTATAGATTACATTCAACTTATTGTTGTATAAAATGTTTGAACCATATGGTACAATTATACTATCAATATCTTTTTTATTAAATGAAAAATTTGAATAGTAAAATTTGTATTTTTCTTTAATCGTATCAATTACTTCTTTATCTCTTTCAATTATATAGTCATTTGACTTAATAGACATGATGTATTCGTCATTGTCCATTTTAGAATATTTTTTTTCAAAAGTCAAAAGTTTAACTTTTTCATTGATACTTCTTTTGAAGGAATACGACTTATTACTTTTCGCATTAGTAAAGTTCGATAAGATCAATAAAATAACAAGGGTTACAAAAAATGTTGCTAAACCAATTAAAGTTTTATCTTTCATTTTTAGATAAATTAAATATTACGTAAGCATAAACGGAACCTAAAATCAACGATATATTAATGTAGAAATGGTATTTGTAGGCAAGACCGTTTAATATGCCTCCACATCCACAAACTTCATACAATCCTATATATCTTAAATAAGTAATATAGATTGTAAAAACTAGCATTGTAAAGCTTAGGAGTAATAATCCAAATCTTTTTTTAAATACTAAAACAATTATTAAAAGAACTTCTAATACTATTACGGCAACTGAGAAAGGCTTGATAAATTCCTCAGAAAAAAGCGTTGTTTTGAATAAATTAGTTTGAAAAGCTTTTAGATTGAAAAATTTATTAGCTGCGGTGTAACAAAAAAAGAAAATGAGAAATAAATATATTAGCTCTGAAATTATTTTTTGAATTTTCATTAAGTTTTGATTTTTATTTATCGATTTAACACTACATGTCGTCCACATTTTGTGGTTTGATGACATAGCAAATGTATATGGGTTGATTACAAGCTACAAGCACACTATATCGATATTCGGGAATTTCAATATTGAATTCGGGAATTTCGTGAGCGTGTTGTTTTTAAATAATTGATATTCAATAAAGTAATAAATATTGTTTTCGGCTAATTATTTGTGATTTCAGTTGTTTTTACTGATTTTTTCATAAAAAATGGTGCGATTTGAATGGGGAAAGAAGAAAATTTTGCTATGAAAAAGTGATAAAATGACCCAAATTCTATCAAAATTAATTTTTTAGTTTGGTTTTTATATTTAATATTGTGTCAAACAAAGTGCTGTTTCCCCAAACTGCCATAATAAAACTGCTAATGAAATTCATAAAAGTAATTTCGTGTTTATTGTTTTTATTTACAAGTCAGGGGTTTTCTCAGAAGACCAAAGATTATGTAGCGCGATTTGATTATGATGAGTTAAAAAAATTATTTTTTGATGATTCAAAAACAAGACAACAAAAGACTTTTTATGCTAATGTTTACCTAGCAAAAGCAAAATCTGAAAAAAATAACTATAGAATTGCTAGGGGTTATTATTGGCATGCTTTTAACAATTATGAAGTTAATAATGATTTAGCAATAAAGTTTCTTGATAGTGTAATTACTTATTCAAAATCAGAACCTGATACTATATTCCCAGCAGCTGCTTACAAAGAGAGGGCACATATATTCATTTCAAAATCAAGATTTAATGAGGCTGTATCTGATTTTAAACTTGCTGAAAGTTATGCGCTGAAAACAAATATAGATTTTTTTTATATAATTAAAAGTAGCATTGCCGTAACTAAGTCAGAAGAGTTAGGTGAAGTAGATGAAGCATTAAATTTGTATAAGAAATGTTTGGCATACTATAGAAAAAAAAATAACAGAAATAAAAAGTATTCGTGGTATTATCAGCAAGCTATTTTTGGTTTGGCAGATGTGTATAAATCTTTAAAAATGAGTGACTCATCTTCGTATTACAATAGAATGGGCTACAATGAAGCGAGGATAACAAAAAATGAAGATTATTTTTCTTTGTTTATATTAAATGAAGGTGCTAATCAAATCTTAAGAAAAAATTATAAAGCCACCATTGATAGTGTTAAAAAAGCATTGCCAATTTTAGTTAAAAACAAAGATCAAGGAAACATTTTAGCTGCTTATTATTATAGCGGAAAAGCATATGAAAAGTTGAATGATAAGATTAATGCTATTGTATTTTATAAAAAAGTTGATTCAGTGTATGAGATTGCGAATAGAATTAATCCTGAATTTGTTGATGGATATCTTTTTTTAACCTCTCATTATAAGGAACAAGGAGATACCCATAATCAACTGAAGTATTTAAACAAGTATATATCTATTGATAGTGTTTTACAAAAGAAATATAAAAAACTTTACAAGTTGATTAAGAATGAGTATGATTTTCCAAATCTAATTAATGATAAAGAAAAAGACATTCAAAAGTTGAAAAACAAAAATTCAAATTCATTTTACAGCATTTTACTTTTAATAGGTATTTTGGTAATTATAAGTTCTTTAAGTTATTATCAATACAGACAAAAAAAGATATTTAAAGAGAGATTTAATGAATTATTAAATAATTCAAACTTAAAACCAGAACAAGAAGAAGTTTTGATTACAGCAAGGACTCGTAAAATTGAAATAGCTGATCACATTGTTTCTGATATTTTAGATAAATTAAATGAGTTTGAATCTCAGAGTGGCTATTTAGAATCAAATGTAACAGTCGTTTCTCTATCCAATAAATTTATGACTAATAGCAAATATTTATCAATAGTTATTAATGAATATAAAATGAAATCATTTACACAATATGTAAATGACTTGAGAATAGATTATGCCATAACGATTTTAAAAAACAATAGTAGAACAAGAAAATATACGATGCAGGCATTATCGGTTGAGTTTGGCTTTAATAATTCCGAATCATTTTCAAATGCCTTTTTTAAAAAGACTGGTCTAAAGCCTAGCTATTTTATTAAGGAATTAGAAACAAATAATCTTTAAAAATCACTTAAGAGTGTCGTTTTTTATAGTCGAAATTCCTGAATTCCGAGAAGAGATGTAAAAAAAATAGATGGATAAATAATTCCTACAATATATTTGTCCTAGTTTAATTTTTAAATATGATGTTATGAGTAAAAAAGAAGTAACCAAGTTTTCACTTGAAAGATTTGAGATTGCTAAATTACAGAATCCAAAAGCTATTGTGGGAGGAAGTAATCAACCTGCGAATGTTGACCCCAATACCAATACAATTGGTGGTACTGACTCCAAAGTAAAAGGTGTTGGAAACGGTGGTTAATCATGCAAGTAATCAAGAAAGATTTTATATCTTTCTTGATTATTCCTCTAAAATTAAACAATCACTTTATGAATATTTTAAGAATCATATTTTTACTTTTTATTTGTTTTAGTTGTAGTACTTCATTAAGAAACAAATCCTTAACAATTACAAATAAAATGTATTCTGATAGTAATAGATCTTGGTATCAAAAGGATTTGAAGCTTGATGGTATACCTGGCATATCACTTGAAAAATGGCATTTAGAAAACAGTAAGAAGCCAAAAGGGTCAATTGTTGTTGCAGTTATTGATACTCAAATTGATTTAAATCATGAAGATTTGAAAAGTCAAATTTGGATTAATCAAAATGAGATTCCAAATAATGGGATAGATGATGATAGTAATGGATACATTGACGATATAAATGGATGGAGTTTTTTAGGCACAAAAAGCGGAAACTACATTGTGTGGAAAAATTTTGAATATGTAAGAGTTGTTAGAAAATTTGGTGAAAAATTTGTTTCGAAAAATATCAATCAGATAGATACAAAAGATTTATCTGATTTTAAAGAGTATCAAAGAGCTTTAAAAGTATTCGAAGATGAACGTGCTTATTACAAAGGATGGTATGATGGAACTGCTTATGGAGTTGAGATGTTCCCTATTGTTAAAGATACTTTAAAATATTTTTTTCCTAGAGAAGATTACACACTTGAGCAACTTGACAGTTTGTATTTAATATATAAAATAGATGATAAATCAGACCGTGAGAGAAGACTTAACGGAGACAAAGATCTAGGCGCTCTTATTAGTTTAATGAAGAGAAGATTCACTTTGAACGAGAAAACATTAGAAGCAACAATTGAGAAAAGAGATCAATTAGATTCACTTTTAAATAAGAATTTAAATTTAAACTATAATGAGCGTCTGTTTATTGATGGCAATAATGAAAAATTAGAGAAAGGTTATGGTAATAATAAAGTTTTTGCACAAATAAAAGGTATTAGACCATTTCATAATCATAGCACCGAAGTTTCTGGGATTATTGGCGCAAAAAGAGGAAATAAAATTGGCATCGATGGTTTTTCTAACAGTATAAAAATTATGCCATTAAACATTTCAGCATCTGGTGATGAGTATGATAAAGATATTGCTATGGCAATATATTATGCTGTAAATAATGGTGCAAAGGTCATAAATATGTCTTTTAGTAAAGAGTTTTCACTGCATAAAGATTGGGTTTTTGATGCTTTAAAATATGCAGAAAAGAACAACGTCTTAGTAGTTCATTGCTCTGGGAATGATAATTTTGATATGGATATTAATCCAAAATACCCAAATGATAATGATTATGTAAATAAAACTGAGGTTTGTTATAATTTTATAAATGTAGGCTCTATAACAAACAAGCTTGATCAAGGATTTGTTTCAGATTTTTCAAATTATGGCAGTGAAAATCTAGATATATTCGCTCCCGGGAGCGACATTTATACTACCTTTCCATATACCAATGCTTACATATACGATTCGGGCACTTCACTAGCTGCACCCATGGTTTCTGGAACTGCGGCATTAATTTGGTTGTATTATCCGAATTTGAGTGTTCAAGAAGTAAAGAAAATAATACTAGAATCGGGGACTTCTTATGATATTGAGGTTTTAGTTCCCGGCGGAGAAGGGAAGAAGATGCAATTTAAAGAGTTATCAAAATCTGGAAAAGTACTGAATGTGTACAATGCAATGAAAATGGCAAAAGAAGTTAGTAGGAAAAAGAAATGAGAATATTGGCATTTGGTTTTTTGTTGATTGTTGTAATGAGTTGCGGCTCTTCTGAAAAAACATATAAGCAGACAGCATTAAGTTCTAGTCTTGATTCTATTAAGTACTGGTATCATAAAGATTATTCTTTAAATAAAGTACTAGGTATTTCGCTAGAAAGATGGAACAAAGAAAATAAGCTCACTACTAAGAACAAGATTATCGTTGCTGTTCTTGACATGCAAATAGACAAAAACCATGATGATCTAAAAGGGAGATTATGGATTAATAAAAAAGAGATTCCTAATAATAAAAAAGATGATGACCAAAATGGCTATGTAGATGATGTTGAGGGATGGGGTTTTACGGGTGATAAAAATGGCAGTTATGTTCAATTTTCAAATCATGAATTTATTAGAGTTTTAAGAGCCTATCAAAAAGATTTTGAAGGTATAAAAGAAGAAGATGTTGATATCAATAAAGTCCAATATTTTAAAGAATATTTACGAGCAAAAAAAACTTATAATGATAAACTAGATTATAATCGGAATTGGAGAGAATCTTTAATTTTTATGGAAAAAGTATATCCAATTGCAAAAGATTCTTTAAAAAAGTACTTTCCAAAAGAAGGTTATAGCATTAAACAACTGGATAGTTTGTATTTATTAAAAAAAGTAAATGATAAATCCTTTTGGCAAAGAAGAAATGACAATGACCGGGATTTAGGGGCTCTAATTGAGTATATGATTTCGGCATTAGAATTGAATCAAAATTATGAGAAAATTGTGGATCAAAAAATCAAATTGGATTCAGTTATCGATTTGTCGCTTAATATTAAATACAACGATAGAAAAGAAATAGGAGATGATGAGACCCAATTAGAAAAAGGTTATGGTAACAACAATATAAGTGATTCTTTTTCGAAGCGGTGGAAGCTTTTGTATCACAACACCAGAGTTTCTGGAATTATAGCAGGCAATAGAGATAATGAAACAGGTGTTTATGGTTTTTCAGACAATATTGTCATTATGCCTATCAATATCTCACCGATGGGAGACAAACACGACAAAGATATCGCAATGGCCATTTATTATGCTGTTGACAATGGCGCGAAAGTCATTAATATGTCATTTAGTAAAGAATTCTCTTTAAAAAGGGAATGGGTTGATGAAGCGTTACGATATGCAGAAAAACATAATGTTTTAGTTGTAAGTAGTGCGGGAAATAATGGGTTTGATATTGATACAATGCCAAAATACCCTACTGATTACGATTATAGTTTGAAAAAAGAACTTTGCGGTAATTTTATCACTGTAGGCGCAACAACTAATTTGGTTGGAGAAAAATTAGTTCCTGCTTTTACCAACTACGGTAAAGAAAACGTGGATATTTTTGCGCCTGGTTATAAAATATATATGGCTAATTATCCTGAGGCCTATACTACTGAGAGTGGTACTTCTTATGCTGCACCAATGGTATCAGGAACAGCTGCGTTAATTTGGTTGTATTATCCGAATTTGAGTGTTCAAGAAGTGAAAAAAATCATATTTGAATCGGGTACTTCTTATGATATTGAGGTTTTAGTGCCAGGCGGTGAAGGGAAGAAAGCTCCCTTTAAAGATCTGTCTAAATCAGGCAAAGTTTTGAATGTGTACAATGCTATGGAAATGGCGAAAGAAGTTAGTAGGAAAAAGAAATGAGAATAGTAATATTTGGTTTTTTGTTGATTGTGATTATGAGTTGTGGTTCATCAGAAAAAGCTAATAAACATAAAGGATTTAGTTCTAGTCTTGATTCAAAAAAGTTTTGGTATCAAAAAGATTGGTTTTTAGATAAAGTGCCTGGAATTTCACTAGAGAAATGGAATAAAGAAAACAAAAAATCATTCAAATCTTCTATTATTGTGGCCGTTTTGGACACCCAAATTGACACAAATCATGAAGATTTGAAATCTCAAATTTGGGTAAATGAAAAAGAAATTCCGAATAATGGGGTTGATGACGACACTAATGGATACATTGATGATGTGAATGGGTGGAATTTTGTTGGAAAGAAAAATAAAGGTTATTTAGTATGGGGAAATTTTGAGTATGTGCGGATCATAAGAAAATGGGAGAACTATTTTAAAAATAAAAATGAGTCTGAGTTTTCTGGGAATGATTTAATAAATTATAATGAATTTAAAAGAGCTTTAAGCCACCTAGATTATTATAAAGATTACTATGAAAATTGGAATAAATCGTTAAAATTTGAAATTGATGTTTATCCCGTTGCAAAAGATTCGTTGAGAAGATTTTTTCCAAAAGAAAATTATACCATTAAAGAACTTGACAGTTTATATAAAATTTACAAAATAAATGATAAATCCTTTCAGGAAAGACGCGATGACAATGACCGTGATTTGGGTGCCTTAATTGATTATATGATGGTATCTTTTGAAAACGATGAGAAAAGTGTAGATGATATCATTAAAGTGCAAGTGCAGATGGATTCGATTTTACAAAAAAATCTTAACACAGCTTATAATGAAAGGGAATTCATAGGAGATAATCAAAAAATACTTGAAAAAGGATATGGAAATAATAATGTTTCTTCTTACAAGAAGATTCAAAAACACAGCACTGAGGTTTCTGGAATAATTGCTGCGAATAGAAACAATAAAATTGGAATACAAGGCTTTTCAAATAATATAAAAATAATGCCTTTGTCTATTTCCATATCTGGAGACGAACATGATAAGGATATTGCCATGGGGATTTACTATGCTGTTGATAATGGAGCAAAAGTTATCAATATGTCTTTTAGTAAAGAATTTTCCTTGAGTAAGGATTGGGTTTTTGAAGCAATGAAGTATGCTGAACAACATAATGTTTTGATTGTGCATTGTTCAGGGAATAATAGTTATGATATCGATACAAATCCAAAATATCCAAATGATAATGGCTATACTAATACATCTGAGGTATCACAAAATTTCATAAATGTTGGTTCAACTTCTCAAAGATTGGATAGTACATTTGTTTCTACTTTTTCTAATTATGGTAAAGAAAATGTTGATTTGTTCGCACCGGGAGAAGAAATTTATACAACGATACTTGACAATAAATACGATTATGATTCTGGGACATCACTTTCTGCACCCATGGTTTCAGGAACTGCAGCATTAATTTGGTTGTATTATCCAAATTTGAGTGTGCAAGAAGTGAAAAAAATTATACTTGAATCGGGTACTTCTTATGATATTGAGGTTTTAGTACCCGGTGGTGAAGGGAAGAAAGCTCCGGTTAGCGAGTTGTCAAAATCAGGCAAAGTTTTGAATGTGTATAATGCTATGGAAATGGCGAAAAAAATGTCTAAACTCAAATGATGAGATCATCTTATCAGATAAAATACTTCAAAAATTTCGTTTTACGCACTCCATCGTTTCCAATTGAGTTTTACATTGGTTTA
>JACCDI011942679.1_pt1 | contig 13335 bp, 17 predicted proteins | sample 7442791 | NCBI WGS metagenome assembly JACCDI01 (sample SAMN15323434, study PRJNA562643) | freshwater metagenome | isolation source: river surface water | place: USA:Blue River Watershed | collected 2017-08-15
TGACCTAAGCGTCGATTAGGGAATTGCAACATAGCGCTCCTCCTCTTTTCAGACAAGGCGTTCCGGCTTTAGTCAAACTGATTGTCTGCCTGTCGATCAGCATCGCATTGATGTTGATCGATTTTCGTTACAAGACGCTTGATCCAATCCGCAATCATGTGAACTGGCTTTTGCGCCCACTCGAATATGTGATGCTAATGCCGCGTAATGCTTATGAAGCAAGCACAGAATATTTCACTACACGCAGTACCCTAGATAAAGAAAATCAGCAGATGAAAGTACGCCAAGCAGAGCTCTCACTGCTGGCCAATCAATCTGAATTTCTGTTGATTGAAAATCAAAATTTACGGCAATTAATGGATTTACAAAAACAAATTCCATTTAAAACTCTGCCCGTTGAAATCCTATTCAATCCACCCAATCCTATTTCCCAGCGAATTGTCATCAATCGCGGTAGTAGTGACGGCCTTAAGTTGGGCAACCCCATTGCTAACGATGCTGGAATTTTGGGCCAAGTCGTGCGCCTCTATGAGCGCTCTGCGGAAGTATCACTATTAGAAGATCGTGATTTTGCCGTACCTGTTCAAGTCGCACGTAATGGTCTTAGAGCAGCAGTATTTGGGGCCGGGCGCGGCAACCCCCTAGAGCTTCGCTATCTTCCCGTAGCCAGTGATTTAGAAGTAGGTGATGTTTTGATTACATCTGGCATCGATGGGGTATACCCACCAGGTTTTGCTGTCGCTGTAATCAGTCGCATAGAGCGCAATACGGATAAAAATTCTTCGAATGTATTTTGTGTGCCGATTGCTCCCGTAAATCGTTACCGCCAAGCACTAGCTTTGCTCTACGACCCACAGTGGGATGCTAAGGCCCCTTCAGGCGCAGGAAAGCCTGAAACGTCGACAAGCAATACACCTGGTCGCCGCCAAACTCGCTCGCGGGGTATGCAATGATTGACTTTCAAAGCGGCTATATTCTGCGCCCGGTCAATCCGGTCTTTATCTATTTCAGCCTACTTTGTGCATTGTTATTGAATTTATTGCCCATCGGCAATTACGGGTGGGTGCCTGATTGGCTCATTATTTGCATTATTTTTTGGAATATTCATCAACATCGCTATGTTGGCGTAATTACTGCATTCATCCTTGGTTTATTAATGGATGTTCACAACTCAGATCTATTGGGTTTGCATGCATTTAGCTACTCCTTGGTAGCCTATCTTGCCATCACTTGGCATCGTCGCATTATTGCGCTATCTGTGCTTCCCCAGGCCCTGCACATTTTCCCGATCTTCTTATTAGTTTCACTTTTTCCGGCGCTCGCTCATTGGCTACTCAGTGGAGAGGTTTACTGGTGGGCACTGACTGGTGCTATTCAAGCAATAATTGAAGCGCTACTATGGCCAGTTGCAACACGTATTTTGCTATCACCTCAGCGCCGTCCAATTGACGTTGATCACAATCGTCCGATCTAAAGAGCAGTATGGTTTCCTTTAAAAAGCCAGATCTCGATTCGTTTCAAGAGCGAATTCATATTGCAACAATCTTTGTTACTTTCTGTTTTCTTCTCTTGGTTACGCGCCTGGTTTGGCTTCAACTTGTAAGTCACGGAAAATACGCTTTATTAGCTGAAAATAATCGTATTGCACTTGTTCCTGCGCCCGCCAATAGAGGTCTATTAATAGACCGCAATGGGATTGTCATTGGTCGAAACTACTCCGCACTCACTTTGGATATTAATGCGGAGGAGGTGAAGGGCAATGTAGATGATTTGATCGATGAACTGTCTCAGATTGTTTCAATTTCCCCAAGAGATCGTCGTAATTTCAAGCGTTCGCTAGAAGATTCACGAAAAATGGGGACATTTCCCCTGAGATCTATGCTTACCGAAGCTGAAACAGCTCGGTTTATGGCCAACCGCTATCGTTTTCCTGGGGTAGAGATTCGTGCTCGTAGCTTCCGTGAGTACCCTTACAACGAATTAGCTTCACATTTAATTGGCTATATCGGGCGCGTTTCTCAAAAGGATAGGGAACGCATGCAGGCTGAAATCGAAAACGCAAAGGCCGATGATCCTAATGCATTACAAGCGTCTTTCTTACCAGGCATTCAATATGTCGGAAAGATTGGTTTAGAGCAAAGCTATGAATCCGTATTGCGGGGCACCCCTGGCTATGATCAAGTAGAAATCACTGCAGGCGGAAAACCAGTTCGTACACTTTCAAGTTCTCCATCGATCCCTGGAAAAAATGTCATCCTCTCCATCGATATCAAATTGCAATACTTAGTAGAGCAGTTATATGGAAACTACCGCGGTGCATTTGTTGCAATTGAACCAGAGACTGGTGACATTCTGGCATTTGTCTCCAAACCAAACTTTAATCCGAATGATTTTGTTGAAGGCATTGATGCAGTTACTTGGAAAGAGCTCAATGACTCACCACAAAAACCACTCTACAACCGCCCTCTCAAAGGTATATATCCGCCAGGATCAACATATAAACCTTTTATGGCGCTCGCCGCATTAGAAACAAATAAACGCACTCCGTCTCAAAGCATTTCAGACCCTGGTTACTTTGAGTTTGGCAATCACGTCTTCCGTGACGATAAAAAAGGTGGCCATGGCATTGTCGATATGCAAAAGTCGATTGTTGAGTCTTGTGACACCTACTACTATTTACTTGCACGTGATATGGGCGTCAATATGATGCATGATTTTATGAAGCCATTTGGTTTTGGGCAAATTACTGGCATCGATTTACAAGGTGAATCTAAAGGTGTTTTGCCCTCAACAGAGTGGAAAAAAAAGACCTTCAAGAAACCAGAACAGCAAAAATGGTATGAGGGCGAAACCATTTCTCTTGGAATTGGGCAGGGTTATAACGCATTCACAATTTTGCAGTTGGCGCATGCCATGGCCAACTTAGCAAACAACGGCATTGTCATGAAACCCCATTTGGCAAAAGCGATTGAAGATCCGTTTACCCGGCACCGTGTATTAACTACACCTAAAGAGAGTTATCGCATTGAACTCAAGCCTGAAAATATAGAAGTGATTAAGAAAGCAATGATTGAAGTGAATAACACTGGAACATCAGCATCAGTCTTTAAGGGCACCACTTATCAAGCTGGCGGCAAGACTGGAACAGCTCAAGTATTTAGTTTGAACTCGAAAGAGTATCACCATGGATCCACTGCAGAGTTTTTACGCGACCACGCTTTATATATTGCTTTCGCACCTGCCGAAAAACCAACTATTGTGATTGCCATGGTTGTGGAGAATGCAGGATTTGGTGCACAACATGCTGCGCCTATTGCGCGTAAGGCCTTAGATTTTTATATTGAAGGTAAGTGGCCTAAGGAGATTCCTGAATGGAAAAGAGCACCCTAGGAAAATTTAAAAAAATATTTTTTGGAATTTTTAGTGGCCTGGACCGCCAGCTAGGCCTGATTCTACTTGCCCTAGCAACGGTTGGCTTTCTGACATTTTTATCAGCCAGCCAAAATACTCCCGTGCGATTTGAAGATGAGCTTCGCAACTTAGCACTGTCGTTTATTGTGATGTGGGTTGTGTCTCGCATTCCTCCAAAGTGGCTAGAGATGGGCGCCGCTTGGATTTATGGCATAGGTGTAGCATTGCTCATTGCAGTAGCCGTATTTGGCTTAATTAAAAAAGGTGCGCGTCGCTGGCTTAACATTGGATTTGTCATTCAACCTTCTGAGCTCATGAAAATTGCTATGCCATTAATGTTGGCATGGTACTTTCAAAAACGCGAGGGCATTCAAAAATCCTGGGACTATGCCGTAGCAGCAATCATTCTTGGAATTCCTGTTTTGCTGATTGCACGTCAACCAGATTTAGGGACTTCGTTACTGGTTTTTGCTGCGGGTATGTATGTGATCATTCTTGCCGGGCTACCTTGGAAATGGATTTTGCCTTTTATTGGAGTTGGCGCACTTGGAATTATTTTGATTGTTATTTTTGGCAGCAGCATTTGTGCGCAAGATGTCGTCTGGCCATTTGTACATAACTACCAAAAACATCGAGTATGTACATTGCTTGATCCAAGCAGTGATCCCCTTGGAAAAGGTTTTCACACTATTCAATCAATGATCGCTATTGGATCTGGTGGATTTTTTGGGAAAGGCTGGTTTCAAGGAACACAAACGCATCTTGAATTTATTCCAGAAAAACATACAGACTTTATTTTCGCTGTCTATTCAGAGGAATTTGGACTTCTAGGCAATATCATTTTGTTAGCTTTGTTTTTTGCGCTCATTAAAAGAGGCCTGGCAATCTCTGCAAGCGCACCCAATTTATTTACCCGACTACTCGGCGCATCAGTAACCTTAATTTTCTTTACTTATGCTTTTGTCAATATTGGCATGGTCAGCGGTTTACTACCCATTGTAGGTGTGCCATTGCCCTTTATTAGCTATGGTGGCACTGCCCTAGTAACCCTTGGATTTGGAGCCGGCATTTTAATGAGCATTCACCGTCATCGGCGCCTTGTGCAGAGCTAAACCACTTTCCACTGAATTGTGATAAATAAAAAAGCCCGGCATGCCGGGCTTTTTTATCAACAGTGCAAGTATTACTTCTTACGCTTGTTTACTGAATCTTTAAATGCTTTGCCAGCAGAAAACTTAACAGTTTTAGCAGCAGCAATTTTGAGTGGCTCGCCAGTTTTTGGGTTACGACCCATACGCGCAGCGCGCTTACCAGAAGCGAAAGTACCGAAGCCGATCAGTTGTACTGAGTCGCCCTTAGTAACAGCTTTAATGATTTGCTCAATCGCAGAATTCAATGCAAATTCAGCTTTGGCTTTTGAGATCTCAGCATCGTCAGCAATCGCTGCGATTAGTTCTGCTTTGTTCAAGTGAAGCTCCTTATATATATTGATGTCAGCGCACATTACGCTTACATGATTTTAACCACAAAAAATTACAAAAATAAAGCTGCATCACAGCAAATTTTTTTGCTGTGCCTAATTAATCTTCCAAAACAGTAATATTGGATACAAAGTACTCTGTATCCCCAAAGCAGGAAGTTGGCAAGCCAATATGCTGATCATAGGTAAGAGATACCTTTTTTCCTAAATTGGCGTTGATTTTTTGAGCTACCGCATCTTCACGCACAGTAAAAAAGAACTTTTCGGACATTGTTCCTGGCATCGAAACCATGGCCAACTCACCCTCCCAAGTTTTACAAATATATCCCCTGTGTGAAAATTTTTGCACATATCCTGCGCGCTCACCGCTTCCATAGCTCCAATTGAGCATAATCCAGGTATAGGCCGCAAGAGCTGCAAAGCCAATCAATATAAGGCTAACAAGCCATTTTACGAATCCATTCATGTATTTTCCTCAATACCTCACTCTAAGCCCCGATTAGGTGCATTTATCCAAGCTTTAATTAATGAATAAGCAGTATAGGTGCTAAACGATGACAAAAATAGTGCGGATTCTGACCTACAAGCAAATTAAAATACTAGTATTAACGCTAATGGGTAAATTTTATGGAAGTTCGTCACCTAGTATTTTTAATATTTGTTATTTCTGCAATTTATGTGTACTACAGGGGCAAAGTCAGATTTGGCATGGTGCGATCTCTTACGGACTACCAAGTTCTCTTGGCTCCGATTAATAGCCTTCTCTATCTATTCTCCAAAACTAAACCAGGGGCATTTATTCCCGTAAAAGATTTCCCTGAAATGCAGATCCTTCAGGACAACTGGCAAATTATTCGGGATGAGGCATTGGCCTTAAATGCAGATGGCGCTATTGCAGCTGCAACTGGTTATAACGACATTGGCTTTAACTCTTTCTTTAGGACTGGCTGGAAGCGCTTTCACCTCTACTGGTATGGCAAAGAAATGTCCTCCGCACAGGCCAATTGCCCCAAAACAGTTGCTCTACTAAAGTCTATTCCGTCTGTTAAGGCGGCCATGTTTGCCTCCCTGCCTCCTGGCGCAACCCTAGTCCGACATCGCGATCCCTATGCAGGATCTTTGCGTTATCACATTGGCCTAGTCACACCAAACGATCCCAAATGCTTTATTGATGTCGATGGAGAACGCTACCACTGGAAAGATGGCGAACCTGTAATGTTTGATGAAACTTATATTCATTACGCGGCCAATGAAACGGATCATCAACGCATCGTCCTCTTTTGCGATGTAGAGCGCCCTGTTTATACAAAAACGGTGCAACTTTTAAATCGCTGGTTTGGTCGCTACATCATGAGTGCAGCATCGTCACAAAATGTTGAAGGCGAACAAGTAGGCTTTGTTAATGTGCTCTTTAAATATTTCTATCATTTAAGAGCTCAAGCGAAAAAATTGAAAGCATCACATCGCCAGGTTTACTACATTGGCAAATGGGTGCTGATTTTAGGAATCTTATGGGCAATATTTTGGTAACTTAAGGAGTGAGTATTTCCATAATTTGTTCTGGGGTGATTGAGCCCCAGATTTCAAGCCTCTTTTTTCGACTACTTTGACCCGAAAGAAATTGAATTTGCTTTTGTGGGACTTTAAGTTGCTTTGAGAGCCAAGAAAGCAACATTTCATTTGCCTTATTGTCAGCTGCAATTGCTTGCAGGGAAATCTTTAGGTGCCCATCATGCAAGCCCACTATCCTCGTTTGCTTTGCGCCAGGCTGGCAGTAGAAGTTAAGCACAATTCCTGTGGGGGTTTGTTTTAACCAATTCGCCATCATCAAAGTCCTTTAAACTGAGGTCATGATAACGAAAAACTCTAGCGCACTTGAGCAATTATTTGCCAACAATCGCTTTTGGGCAGAAGCGATGGTCGCCGAAGATCCACAATTCTTTAAACGCCTAGTCTCGCAACAAGCACCCGAATATCTTTGGATTGGTTGTGCTGATAGCCGTGTTCCTGCAAATGACATTGTCAACTTGCTACCAGGTGAATTATTTGTTCATCGCAATATTGCAAACGTAGTCGTGCATACCGATTTGAATTGCTTGTCTGTCATTCAATTTGCGATTGACTTATTAAAGGTAAAACATATTTTGGTGGTAGGGCACTATGGCTGCTCCGGTGTTCACGCTGCTATGACAGATAAACGTGTAGGCCTTGCTGATAATTGGTTGCGTCATGTCAAAGATGTTCATCAAAAACATGGGCGCTATCTTGGAGAGCTCATTCCGAGCCCAAAACGACATGACCGCTTGTGTGAGCTCAATGTCATTGAGCAAGTAGTTAATGTCTGCGAAACTACTATTGTTCAAGATGCTTGGGCTAGAGGTCAAGATCTTACAGTGCATGGCTGGACATATCGACTCGAGACAGGCCTAGTGAATGACTTAGGCATGTCTATTAGCTCACCAGAGGAGATGAATGTTCGATATGCCAAATCTCTCTCACGCTACGACGCTGAATAAACTCGGCTTTGTTTAAAAACCTATCTAATTATTCTGGGGTTGCACTCCTTAGAGCGCTTGCATCACTGCCATATAAAACCCTTATTGCAGTTGGCTATGGTTTAGGTTGGATAGCCTCTCATATCCCCAGCGACCGTAATCATGTTGTGCAAAAAAATCTTCAGCTCTGTTTTCCTGAGTTAAGTAAACATGAAATTGATCAACTCAGAAAACAGCATTGGCGACTTCTCGGAAGAAGCTTAGTTGAGAAAAGCATCATTTGGCTTGGCACCAAAAAACAATTGCAAGAGATGATTGAGGTGCATTCAGAGGTAGACCTAACAGATAGGCAGCCAAGAATATTGGTGAATATGCATTTCATAGGCATTGAAGGGGGCATTATCCTGAGCGCACTCTCCCAAGAGAAGGGATGGCCACGAACCTCTGGCTTTTTTCAAAGAATGAAAAATCCTTTTTTCAATCGAAAAATTATCGAGTGGCGCAATCGATTTGGTGGCAACTCTATTGACCGCCAAGGAAATTTTCTTGAGTTGATTAGAGAAATTCGCAAAGGCAGCTTCATCATCATCGCACCCGATATAGATCTAGGACTCAAAGACTCTACCTTTGTTCCTTTTTTTGATATTCAAACCAATACTATTACGGCGGTTTCTAGGCTCGCCAAAATTACGGGTGCGCAAGTTTGTATGATGATTACTACTCTGAAAAAAAATGAGGCGGGCTATCTTTGCTCAATTAGCAAGCCACTAGAAAACTTTCCTACCGATGACCCTAAGGCTGATACTGCAAGACTCAATCAAATCTTTGAAAAAGAAATTCGCTTACGTCCAGCTGAATATTATTGGGTACATAAACGCTTTAAAAATCGTCCATTTAACGAAGCCAGTCCATACTAGCCATAAATGAAGTAATTCCTCGATAATGCAGTGATGGAAGAAAAAATTCGCATCTCTAAGCTGCTATCTGAACTAGGTCTATGCTCACGTCGTGAGGCCGATTCTTATATTGAGCAGGGTTTGGTCACAGTCGATGGCGTAGTCGTGAACGAACTGGGTTCTCGCGCATTTCGTCATCAAAAAATAGAGTTGCAGTCCGGCGCTAAAGCACAACAAGCCTCTAGAGTAACTGTCATTCTGAACAAACCCGTGGGATATATCTCTCATTTTGATGATGAGCAAGAATATCAACCAGCGGCCTCACTGATTACACCAGATAACTACTTTGCTAGCCCGCTAGATAGGGGCAGGAATCCACGTTTTAATACCAAAGGCTTGGCTCCCGCCGGTCGTCTAGACATTGACTCAACAGGCATGCTGGTCTTAACCCAGGATGGGCGAATTGCCAAGCTGCTTATCGGTGAAAATAGTCCTATAGAGAAGGAATATCTCGTCCGTGTTGCAGGCGCACTCTCTTTTGCCGATTTAGATCGGTTAAGACATGGCCTTGAGCTTGATGGCGTTGCCTTAAAACCAGCTCAGGTCAGTTGGCAGAATGAAGATCAACTCCGTTTTGTGTTACGCGAGGGACGTAAGCGTCAAATTCGTAGGATGTGTGAAATGGTCGGACTCAAGGTTTTAGGCTTGAAGCGCGTTCGCATGGGGCGAATTTCGCTTGGGGCCTTGCCGCCGGGAAAATGGCGTTTTGTTAGGCCTGAGGAGCAGTTTTAAGCTCTACGCCCGCTTATAATCCAGTCTATTCAAATAGGCTCAGAATTACCATCGATACCATCACCTCCAGCACTCCGGGCGCAGAAGTCTTAAGACGTCGTAGTTTTGCCATCATCTCTCACCCAGATGCTGGCAAAACTACGCTTACCGAGAAATTACTCCTCTACGCAGGTGCTATCCAGATTGCTGGGAGCGTAAAAGCTCGCAAAGCCAGTCGACATGCCACTTCGGACTGGATGGAAATTGAGAAGCAACGCGGAATTTCTGTTGCTAGCTCTGTAATGCAGATGGAATATCGCGATTGCATTATTAACCTGCTAGATACCCCGGGCCATCAAGATTTTTCCGAGGATACTTATCGTGTTTTGACGGCAGTAGACTCAGCCCTTATGGTAATTGATGCGGCCAATGGGGTTGAGTCGCAAACTCTCCGTCTACTGGAGGTATGTCGCGCCCGCAATACCCCTATCGTTACTTTCATCAACAAAATGGATCGCGAAGTTAAGCCGCCCATGGAGTTAATGGATGAAATTGAGTCTGCCCTTGGAATTGAAGTTGTTCCATTTACTTGGCCAGTAGGCATGGGCAAGTCATTTGCTGGAGTGATTGACATTGCGAACTCTCAAATGCGGATGTTTAAGGCGGGTGAAGATCGTGTCACAGAAAACTCACACGCGATAGTAGATGTTAATGACCCAGCCCTCAAGGAGCGCCTTGGGGCAGACCTAGAAAATGCCTTAGCCGAGGTAGATCTCATTAAAAACGCGATGCCTGCATTTAACAAAGAGGCTTTTTTAGCGGGGCATCAATCTCCGGTATTTTTTGGTTCTGCGATTAATAACTTTGGCGTGCGTGAAATTCTCAATACTTTAGTAGAGTTGGATCCATCACCTGGATCACGCAAAGCCTTGCAACGCGAAGTAAGTCCAGCCGAAAATAAATTCTCAGCAGTTGTCTTTAAGATTCAAGCGAATATGGATCCGGCCCATCGAGATCGTGTAGCTTTTTTACGCATTTGCTCAGGTCACTTTCAGCGTGGCATGAAGCTCAAAATTTGTCGTAATGGCAAAGAAGTGCGCACCAATAACGCACTCTCTTTTCTATCTCAAAGACGCGACATCTTAGATGAAGCATTTCCTGGGGACATTATTGGATTACCAAATCACGGGCTCTTAAGACTGGGTGATACGCTGACTGAAGGGGAGCAACTCCAATTTACTGGCTTGCCATTCTTTGCTCCTGAGATTTTCCGCATGGTCGAATCTGCTGATCCGTTGCGCTCCAAACAGTTACGCACCGGCCTAATGCAACTTGGAGAAGAAGGTGCTATTCAGGTGTTTCGCCCGATGACGGGCGGCACTATGCTCCTTGGGGCTTTTGGGCAACTGCAGTTTGAAGTTGTTAGCCATCGACTGCAAACAGAATATGGAGCAGAGGTTCGCCTATTGCCTGCACGCTACAACCTAGCTCGGTGGGTTAGCTCTGATGATCCCGTTGCTTTAAAGAAATTCATCCAAGAAAACATTCACCGGATGGCTGAAGATGTTGTGGGTGCCTCAGTATTTCTAGCTTCCCATAAGTCCGAGCTCGATGTTGCACAGCAACGCTGGGAATCTATTCAATTCCATGCATTACGCGAGCATGCGGGCTTAATCTATCAGTCAGATCTAGCCGGCTAATTTAGCGCGAATTAGATTTGGGGTAGTTGCAATCAAACACTGCAACTAACTGTGTATCACTCTTTCTAAAACTGGCAGTTTTTCCATACTGAGCACAATAGGCATTTGCTTTTTGGGTGAGTGATTCCATTGAGTCACCATCACTATTCAAAAATGTTACGTGGTTCGCATCTGAGGCATCGGTATATACCGCCGCACAGCCACTAAAGAAAAATACACTAAGAAACAGATATCGCACCACTTGATTCATTAACGTCCCCATTGAAAATTACATATTAAGCTCTAAACATAAAGTAGACAGCGCCCAATAAACACAAGCCAGCCCAGATGTAATCGACTTTAAAAGGTTCGCCCATATAAAAAATGGCAAATGGTATGAAGACACCCAACGTTATCACTTCCTGAGCGATCTTGAGCTGCCCAAGAGTGAAGAATTGATATCCAATGCGATTACCGGGCACTTGTAATGCGTACTCAAGCAGGGCAATAGACCAGCTCACTAAAACTGCAATCCACCATGGCTTGGTAGACAAATCCTTTAAATGGGCATACCAGGCAAAAGTCATAAACACGTTAGACAGAATTAGCAAGAATACAAATCCGCCCGGACTATTAAAAATAGAAATATTCATCATGCCTAAATCATAGCTTCTGCCAAGCTAACTGTTTGACTCCATTTGTTATTACCATTTTTTAGAGCATGATTTGGCTATGAATAAGCAAACTCAATTGTAGTTTTTTTATGCAATACTAGAGTGATGAGCACTACAAGATTCTGCCTTATACGCCATGGTGAAACAAGCTGGAACGCTGAACGGCGCCTTCAGGGTCACACTGATACCCCCCTCAACTCACGAGGTGAGATACAGGCAAAGCAAATGGCGCAAGCGCTTAAAAATGCCAAGCTTTCTTTTGATGTTTTGTACTCTAGCGACCTTCAGCGCGCAGTGAATACTGCCGATGCGATTGTGCAGTTATTTGGGGTAAAAAATACGATCGATAGCGCTTTACGAGAGCGTCATTTTGGATTACTTCAAGGCCTAAGCATTGATCAGGCACCATTAACTTATCCTGAAATATGGCAAGCGCACATTAATCGCGAGCTAGATCATGATCTGTCAGGCGGGGAAAGTATTCTTCAGTTTGCTGCACGAGTAGAGGGTGCGATTGAAAAGTTGCGCATGCTGCATAGTGGCAAAACCATTTTGTTGGTTAGTCATGGGGGTACGCTTGACATGATGTATCGAATTGCAAGCAAACAATCCCTTGGCTCCGAAAGGATTGTCTCGGTGCCCAATGCGTCTTTAAATTGGATTGTTCATAACGATCAAGGCTGGGCAGTTGAGCGCTGGGCAGATATACGCCATCTTCAAGATGATGCCCTGGAAAACGTAGACCTTTAAAGAGAAAACCGCCCTCGGGCGGCTGCTCACTTTAGGGCACTAAAAATTACTTTCTGATGTGCGCATGACGAGCAGCATCTTGTGACATGCCATCGCCTCTTGGCTTGCCCTCTAATGCCTCTTTTTCGGCAGTAATTTCTTTGCGGCGCTCCTTACAAGAACCTGCTATTTCTTGCAAAGCTTTGCGTGCTCTCGCAGCAGAGGCTTTAACGCCCTTGCTATGAAACTTTTCGTTTTCAGCCTGATAAGTTTCAAAAGCTGCAATTAATTTGTCATGATGAGACATAGTTTTCCTTATGCATGGTTGAGTGAATCTACTTAAGATGCACTTTAACCTATTACTGAGGCAATGGGCTAATTATTGCGTCCAATGATCTATGATGGCCTTAAGCTTCTCAGGGCCAAGTTCACTTAAGTATTGATTAAAGTCATCGCGTAACTTTGAGCCCTTTTTAAAGGCAAATCCGAGCTTATCAAAACCCACCACTTGATAGCTGCTACTTACTGGCAAATTGAGTGATTTTTGATAGTTCACTAACATTACGTTGTCCACAAACACTAAATCTACATTCCCATTCTGTAGGGCAATGAGGGCCTCCGCTGGAGATGGATATAGTTTGACCTGATCTACAGAATAATATCCCTGAGGCTGCAACACATTTTTTACATAGTCATCAAAGACGGTGCCCGTTGGGTAGGCAATCGTATACTTTTTAAGCTGTGATAAGTCCGTTATTTTGATATTTCGTTTATTAAGCCCAATTAGTTGCCAAGTGCTAACAAAGTAAGGATTTGAGAAATCCATCACCTCTTTGCGCTTATCCGTAATCGATATTCCTGAAAATGCTACGTCCGCTTGTCCGCTAGCAACTGCTCCCAACATTCCTAGCCAGTCATAAGCAGTCATTTTGAACTTGCAGTTACGAGATTTGCAATATCCCTCAAAGATTTCTAAATCAACGCCGGTATATTTACCATCCTTTTCAAATAGCATTGGTGGAATGGAGGGCGATACAGCCACCTTAATCACATTTGATGGCTCTTCTTTTGAACAGGCCGCCAAAAATGTCATTGAGAAAAACAAAACAGAAAAAATACGGATGAGTTTCATGGGGCGCTTTCAAGCTATTGGCAAGATGAATTATCTTAACAAGGAATGAATTAAAAAAACCACCCGAA
>JACCDI010049644.1_pt1 | contig 13322 bp, 10 predicted proteins | sample 7442791 | NCBI WGS metagenome assembly JACCDI01 (sample SAMN15323434, study PRJNA562643) | freshwater metagenome | isolation source: river surface water | place: USA:Blue River Watershed | collected 2017-08-15
AAAATATGGTTGGATTAATTAGACAGCCTCAATTTTTAGTATATGACCTGGACTTTTTAAAATCATTACCTCCACATCAATGGGAAAATGGATTTGCAGAAATTATCAAACATGCAGCAATTAAAGACGCTAAAATGATGAAAGAACTTTCTGTAAATAATGTATCATTTTACCAGAAAAATAAAAAAGCCCTTGCTAGTTTAATCGAGAGAAATGTTCAGATTAAAGTAAATGTGGTTCAAAAAGACGAGTTTGAAAAAAGCGATCGAAAATTACTCAATTTTGGACACACCATTGGCCATGCTATAGAAAACCAACATGTTTTATTACATGGTCATGCAATAAGTATTGGTATGGTGTATGCCGCGAAGATCTCTCAAGTATTAACTGGTTTTTCTGAAACCAATATTTTAGTGGAAACACTTAAAAAATATGGCTTGCCTACTGCAATGCGTTTTGATATTCAAGAAACCATGCAAGTAATGCAAAAAGATAAGAAGAAAGCAACTGCAGGTATGCAATATGTTGTATTACAAAAAATAGGGAAAGCTAGTTGTGAGACTATCCCTATGAAATCATTAGAAAAACTGATAAAGTTATATTCATAAATGCGTGCAATAGTATATCCAGCGAAATTGAGTGGTTCACAAGTGGCGCCTGCTAGTAAAAGTAGCATGCAAAGAGCTTGTGCTGCTGCTTTATTGCATCATGGACAAACACAAATTTTTAATCCAGGTCATTCAAACGATGATTTAGCTGCATTGGATGTGATTCAAAAATTAGGAGCAATTGTCACTCAACATGAAAATCGTATTCTAGTCAGTTCAAATGGGGTTTGTCCGATTGGCCCATCTATGAATTGCGGAGAGAGTGGCTTGGGTATCAGAATGTTTACACCCATTGCTGCTTTATGTGACCAGCAAATTTTGATTGAGGGTAAAGGTAGTTTAGTAAAAAGACCTATGCATTTTTTTGATGAAATCTTACCAAAACTTGGCGTTCAGATTAAATCAAATAATGGTTATTTACCCATCACTATTCAAGGATCTTTACAAACTGCTGATATCACTGTAGATGGCTCATTAAGCTCTCAGTTTTTAACGGGTTTATTAATGGCTTTTGCAGCTGCTGGCGCATCTAATCATACTATCAAGGTAAATCAATTAAAAAGTAAACCCTATATCAATTTAACATTGGAGGTATTACAACATTTTGGATGGGAAGTGAATCATGTAAATCATGAACAATTTACTTTTAAACCAAGAGCTGCAGTAAATGATACCATTAAATATACTGTAGAAGGAGATTGGAGTGGAGCAGCCTTTTTATTAGTAGCAGGTGCCATTGCTGGTCCTATTACTGTAAAAGGTTTGCAGATGAACTCAACCCAAGCAGACAAAGCAGTAATGAAGGCACTTGAATATGCTAATGCATCAATTCAAGTAGAAAATGATGCCATTACCATTGGCACTGGCTTGAATGGATTACAAGCTTTTAAATTTGACGCAACAGATTGTCCAGATTTATTTCCTCCTTTGGTTGCACTAGCTGCTATGTGTAAGGGTGTATCTATCATCAAAGGAGTGGAAAGATTGGCCCATAAAGAAAGTGATAGAGGAATAACCTTGCAAACTGAATTTGCTAAACTAGGGGTTACTATTTTGCTAGAGGGAGATATCATGAAAATTGAAGGGGTAGATCAAATTTTAGCCAATACCGTTTTTTCACAACACGATCACCGCATTGCCATGGCATGTGGAGTTGCAGCTTTAAGAGCCCATGGACCTATTGAAATCACTGAGGCTGAAGCAATTAACAAATCATATACTGACTTTTTTAGTCACCTACAAAACTTGGGTGCAAAAGTCGATATTCAATAAATTACTTAACTTGTAAGTAACAATCTATTATGAATCAATTTGGAACCTTATTTAAACTGCAAATTTTTGGTGAATCACATGGCGCTTGCGTTGGTGTGGTGGTAGATGGATGTCCAGCAGGGTTATCTCTAAAAATGGAAGATTTTGTAGTGGATATGGAGCGTAGAAAAGGCGGTAAGCAAAAAGGTACCACTCCAAGACAGGAAGATGATATGCCCATTTTTAAATCAGGCTTATTCAATGATATTACTACAGGTGCACCATTGACAATGATCTTTGAAAACAATAATACCAGAAGTGGAGATTATGAAAAGCAAAGAGCAGTTCCAAGACCAGGACATTCTGATTTTACAGCACATCATAAATTTGGAGGCTTTGAAGATTACAGAGGGGGAGGACATTTTAGCGGACGATTAACAGCAGCCTTAGTGGGTGCAGGAGTAGTTGCCAAAAAGTTATTGAAAGATATTTCTGTTGAAGCGAGTATAGTAAGCATTGCTGGAGAGGCAGATGTAGAAAAAGGAATTCAAAAAGCCATTGATCAAAAAGACAGTGTTGGAGGTATAGTAGAATGTACTGTAAAGGGTTTGCCTATTGGATTAGGGGAACATTTCTTTGATTCGGTTGAATCGTTGATAAGTCATGCAGTATTTGCTATACCTGCAATTCGTGGTATTGAATTTGGTACAGGATTTGCTGCAGCCAATATGTTTGGAGTAGATCATAATGATTCCATCATAGATGCTACAGGTAAAACCAAAACCAATCATGCTGGTGGTGTAGTAGGAGGATATACTAATGGTAATGATTTGGTTTTTAGAATAGCTGTAAAACCAACTTCTTCTACTCCAAAAGAACAAATTACTTGGAATTGGGAAACCAATGAACAAGAAACATTTTCAGTAAAAGGAAGACACGATTTATGTATTGCTTTAAGAGTGCCAGTGGTATTAGAAGCAGTGACAGCCATTGTGTTAGCTGATTTAATGATGCGAGAGCAGAAAATTCCTAGAATTATTCAATAAAAAAGACAAAAAGATGGAAAGCGAATACATATATCATGTGACTTCTCGAAAAGAATGGGAAGCAGCACAAAAGAATAAGGAATACAAACCTGCCGGATATGATCTGGAAGGTTTTATACATTGCTCAATTGAGAGACAGATACCTGGTGTATTAGACAGATTTTATAAAGGTCAAACTGGTTTGGTTAAACTAAAGATAGAGAAAGCTAAAGTACATAGACCAGTATTATTTGAATTGGCAATAGATTTAGATGAGTTGTTTCCTCATATTTATGGCCCTTTGAATGTAGATAGTGTTGTAGAAGTAATTGATATAAAATAAAAAGTGAAAATAAAACTAGTAATATTATTCATTTTCATGATGCCATTGTTTGCAATGGCACAAAATATCTATTCAAATACATTAACCACTATCAATTATTTGGATTCTGTAAATATCAAAAAATATAAAACGAAGATTGATACAAACAGAATTATCATTGAACCAAATAGAGTAACTGGTATTGCCAGTTTTTATAGCAAAAACCTGGATGGTACACTCACTTCTACAGGGGAAAGATATAGAAACAAAAGATTTACAGCAGCCAGTAATTTATTTAAATTAAATACTTTGGTTCGAGTAACAAATATGCGTAATGGAGCAACTATTTTAGTAAGAATCAACGACAGAATGCATCCTAATATGCTCAGAAAGGGTAGGGTGATAGATTTGAGTGGTGCAGGTGCACATGAGTTAAAAACCAAATCCTCAGGTTTAGTAAAAGTTACAGTGGAGGCAATTGGTTATAGTAAAACAAATCCAATTAATTAAAATTTAAGTAATGAAAAAAGTATTCATTTTGATGGCATGTGTTTTGTTGACCACAATAGTGATAGCACAAGATTCCACTATTAAAAAGGCTGCTATTGGCTTGAGATTTTCATATCTAGATTTTAAGAAAACCAATTTGACCGAGGGTTTAAGCACAGGTGTTCCTGCATTTGGATTACAGTATTTTAAAGGGATTAGTTCAAAGATGGATTTTATGGCCAATGTTGACGTAGCCTCTATCAAATACCCATATTATACATCACTAAAAGTTCCTGCGGCAAAGTCAAATCAAACTTATGCTACATTAGATTTGAATGTGAATTATAAATTTGCAACAGATGATAAAAAACTTGTTCCTTTTGTAACTGCGGGTATAGGTATTGGCGCTGACCAATTTTCTTATTATACAGCCTATGCACCCATTGGGGCAGGAATTCAAATTAAAGCCAAGCATGGTTCTTTCGTGAATATAATGAGTACCTACAGAGCGGAAGCTTCTTCTTTAACTAAGATGCATTATAGTCATAGTATCAGTTATACACTTCCATTAAAAGGTAGAAATAAAAAAGCCATTGAATTACCGCCAGTACAAATTAAAGTTGATGGAGATGATGATGGTGTTTCTGATAGTGATGATGCATGCCCTACTTTAAAAGGCACAGCAAAATACAGAGGATGTCCTATTCCTGATTATGATAATGATGGCATCAACGATGAGCAAGATCAATGTCCATCAGCAGAAGGTACAGCCAAATATAAAGGATGTCCAATCCCAGACACAGATAAAGATGGAATCAATGATGAACAAGACAAGTGCCCAAACACAAAAGGTTTGGGTAGATATGAAGGATGTCCAATCCCTGATACTGATAAGGATGGAGTAAACGACGAGGAGGATAAGTGTCCATCTATTGCAGGTATTGCTGCCAATAAAGGCTGTGCAGATTTGCAACCATTGGTAAATGCTGCAACAGCTAATTTAAAATTTGCAACTGGAAGCGTAAAGTTATCAAAACAACAAACTGCTCCTTTAAACACTTTAGTACAGTTAATGACTGATAACGGTACTGTTCAATTGTCTATTAATGGGCATACTGATAATACTGGTTCAATAAAAGTAAATGAAAAATTATCTCTTTCGAGAGCAAAAGTAGTAATGAATTATTTGATTAAAAAAGGGATTAGTGCAAATCGATTAACTGCGAAAGGATATGCATATACTATGCCTTTGGCAGAAAATACAACAAGTAAGGGTAGGGCAATAAACAGAAGAGTTGAAATAGTTGTAGCATATTAAGGGCACTATATTATATTCACTTCTCTTTCTAATTGTATATTGAACATTTTACTTACTGATTGAATAATGTCTTCAGAGAAATCATAAATTTCTTTTCCAGTGGCATGATCATAATTCACAATCACTAAAGCTTGCTTTTCATAACAACCAACTGGTCCTTGTTTTTTTCCTCTCCAGCCTGCTTGTTCAATTAACCAGCCTGCAGCAATTTTATATTCGCTATTAGATATTGGATAAGCAACAAGATTTGGATGAGCTGCTTTAAGTTGATCAAAGAGAACCTGACTTACGCTTGGGTTTTTAAAAAAACTTCCCGCATTGCCGAATTTATTTGGATCGGGTAATTTTTCTGTTCTAATTTCAATAATCGCATTGGCTATATCTTCGATACTAGCTTGTTTGATTTGCTTTTGATGAAGCACTTCTCTAATAGCGCCATAATCTGTATGTAAGACAGGCTGTTTTTGTAATAAAAACTGTATTTCAGAAATGATGTATCTGTTTTTCTCTTTTTTAAAAATACTATTTCTATAGCCAAATTGACATTGATCATTACTCATAATAACCCATTGTTTTGATTGGGTATCAAAAGCGGTTAATTGTTGGATGGTATCTTTTACCTCTACTCCATAGGCACCAATATTTTGAATAGGTGCAGCACCAACGGTTCCCGGTATCAAACTTAAATTTTCTATTCCGCCCCATCCTTTCTGTACACAATATTGAACCAGTAAATGCCAGTTTTCACCAGCACCAACACTAATGAAAACTTCAGTGGCAGTTTCTTTGATTAATTTTATTCCTTTGATGTCCATTTTTATCACTAAACCATCAAAGTCTTTTGTAAATAAAATATTACTTCCGCCACCAAGTAATAAGAATGGCTTTTTTTGATGTATGCACCAACTTATAGCTTCATCAATCTCATCTTTACGTTTAATAGTACAGAAATAATTTGCTTTGGCTTTACACTTAAAGCTATTATAGGAAGATAGTTCTATATTTTCTTTAATAAGCATTTGTCTAATTGGGGTCTATGTCTAAAACAATTTGAACGGTTTTATATCTTGGATGAACTTGAATTAATTGCAAATAATGTTGCAATTGTCTTTTAGCAAGATTTAATTGATCCGCTTTGGGTGAAATTTTAATACAAAGTTCCCAAATATATTTATTTCGAATTCTATTGATAACGGGTTGTGCTGGTCCTAATACAGTCTTTTGAATAGCGGGGTCCAAAGACAATAAAAAATGATTACATGCTTCCTCAGCTGTGTTATTGTCTTTGTGTTTGAAAAGAATACTTACTAGTCTACTAAAAGGGGGGTAAGCGAAATGTTTTCTATTTTGAATTTCAAATTCGTAAAATTTGAAATAGTCATGTTCTTGCACCATTTTTATGATTGGGTGTTGGACTTGACTTACTTGAATCATCACTTTACCCTGATCGTTTTTTCTGCCTGCTCTTCCACTTACTTGTTCCATCATCTGAAAAGCTCTTTCATTTACTCGGTATTGATTAAAGTTGAGCAAACTATCTGCATCCACAATACCTACTAAATCTACATGTTCAAAATCAAGTCCTTTTACCACCATTTGTGTACCCACTAACACATCTATTTGTCTTTTTTCAAATTGTTGTATTAATTGATCATGTTCGTTTTTCCCTTTGATATTGTCCAAATCCATTCTGGCAATTTGAATAGATGGTAGGGCCTTGCTTAACTTTTCTTCAATTTGCTCTGTTCCAAAATTCTTTTGTTTAAATTCCTGTTTCCCACATGCTTCACAAGTAGTGACTATTGGATAGCTGGCGCCGCAGTAATGACAAGATAAAAGATTTTTAGCTTTATGATAAGTAAGGGTTACATCACAATGATGACAATGTGGAATCCAGCCACAGGTTTGACAAATCATATAAGGCGCATAACCTCTTCTATTTTGAAATAGGATAACTTGTTTCTTATTTGCTACTGTTTCTTGAATTGCTTTCAATAAAGTAGGCGTTAATACAGTGGTAGTGTCTATTTGTTTTTTAGTATCAATTATTTCAATAGAGGGTAAACTGCCTTTACTATAACGCTCACTTAAATATACATAGCCGAATTTTTTTTGTAGCGTATTATAATAGGTTTCTACACTTGGTGTTGCAGAACCAAGTATTACTTTGGCGCCAATTTGATTGGCATAATATATGGCTGTATCTCTTGCCTGGTATCTAGGTGCGGGATCTTGTTGTTTGTAAGAGGCGTCATGTTCTTCGTCAATCACAATTAAGGACAAATCTTTGTAAGGTAAAAACAAAGCAGATCTTGCACCTAAAACAATTTTGATTTCTCCAGATTTAACTTTGTTCCATATTTCTACTCTTTCGTTTGGATTAAATTTGGAATGGTATATGGCAATGTTCTTGCCAAAATACATTTTCAATCTTCTGATCATTTGAGCAGTTAGGGCTATCTCTGGCAGCATGTATAAAGCCTGTTTCCCAGACAAAACGATATCATTAATTACAGAAACGTATAATTGAGTTTTTCCACTTCCAGTTATACCATGTAAGAGGGTTACTGCATGTGCTCGCATTTGTGCTCTTAGGCTATCCAAGCTTATTTTTTGAAGATCACTTAATAAAATAGCATCATCGGTTTCTATGGCTTGGTGATGGATTCTGTCTACTTTTCTTTTCTCTGCAACTAAAATGCCTTTTTCAATCAATCCCTTTAATTGTGCATGATTCGCATTGGCTTTTTGAAGAAGGTCTTTTTGCAAAACAGTCCCCTCTGTTTTTAAAAGGTGTAGATAAGCTAGCAACAATTGAAGTTGTTTGGGCGCCCTTGTCCATTCATTCAATAAGGGCTCTAAATGGGCTTCGTTTTTATATCGGGGGTCTAAATGAATAATAATTTCTTCTTTAATAGTGTATTTGTCTACCATATTTTCTTGCACCAAACAAATTCCTTTCTGTATGAGTTTGTTCATTAAGGGGTAGACAGATTTTCTATCCAACAGTTTTTGAATCTCAGCTAAGTTCAATACTTTCTTAATTTCCAATGCTTCACTAATGATGTATTCTGCATCGGATAATTGATGTGTATCTTGAGTATATTGTTCATTAAGTATAAACACACTTTCGCTAGAAATTTTTAAATGACTAGGAATAGCAGCTTGCATGACTTCTCCCTCTGTACATACATAATACTTAGCCATCCATTCCCATAGTGCTAATTGAGCTGGATAGACGATAGGGGCCTCGTCCAAAATGCCCAAAATAGATTTGGTTTTAAATCCGATTTCTTTTTGATGAATGATTTTCTTAACAATACCTGCATATCTCTTATTGGCTCCTAAAATCACTTCCACGCGCATGCCTATCATGATCTCTTCCTGCAAAGCTTCAGGAATAGACCAAGTATAATTTTTAGGTAGTGCTAATGGTATAATGATTTCTGCAAACATGTCTTAATGGGAGGTTGGGTAAGTTCTATATCTTCTTAGGCCTTCATCCATCATTTGATATACTTTATCTTTTAAAGTTTCTATGTCTTCTATCGTATATTCATGAACTTGTACTGTGGGCAAATATACTACACGGTTTTTCCCTGGAGTTAATGTAAACACACTTGAAAAATGCATTCTATCCACTGCATCTACTAATAAAATGGGTTGAATGGGCACTTGCATTTCAATGGCCAACTTGAAAGCGCCGGTATAAAAATTTTTCAAAGGGCGTTCTTCTGTCATGCTAAAAGTTCCTTCAGGAAAAATAAAAATCGATACTTTCTTGTGTAATGCAGCTTTTAAATTACGAAGACTTTTAGCTCTTTTATCGGGGCTACTTCTATCCACCATAATTACGGCCGCTCGATAAATCCATCCAAAAACAGGAATCTTAGATGATTCAAATTTTCCTAATGGTTTGATAGGTTGATGTTTTAGTTGGACAATAGGGGGGATGTCCATATAGGAATTATGATTGGCAACGAAAATATGAGGCTTTTTTAAATCATGTTGATCCTCAAAAATTTCTATATGTCGAACCCCAATTAAAATAAGAAAAGCTTTCGCCCAATACCTACAGATTTTATAAACGCGATTACTTAATTTACTTTTGCTCAATGGGATTAAAAAAAGCATAATGATCACCGATACAATAGTCAGTAGGGCAAATACCAGTAGGGCATAAATGCAATACAAAAACTGAAGTAATCGAATAGGGTAAGAGAATCCGTTTTTAAGCTTTTTCATCAGCCACTAATATACAAAAAAACCTCCCTAATTTTTGGATTAGGGAGGTCTGATTCATTGTTTATAACGATACTTATGCTAAAACTTAATTCATTAAGCTTTTAAAGGATTTCTACCATATTTTTCATCATGTTGTGTTGCATCTAAACCTAACTCTTCTTCTTCTTCAGATACACGTAATGGTAATAAGAATGCGATTAATTTAAAAATGATATAAGATACAGTGAAACTATACGCAACCACTATCAACATGGCTTTTAATTGCGTGAAGAAAAATGCTGGATTACCATAAAATAGACCATCAGCCCCAGCAGGGTTAACTGCCTTGGAAGCAAATACACCTGTTAATAACATACCCACTATTCCTCCAATACCATGACAAGGGAATACATCTAATGTATCATCTACTCTCGATAATTTAAATGCATGGCTTAATACATTTGAAATCACTGCACCCACTATACCAATAAAGATACTTTGCGGAATACCCACAAATCCAGCAGCTGGGGTAACTGCTACTAAACCTACTACCGCTCCAATACAGAAACCTAAAACGGAAGGCTTTTTTCCTTTCATAACATCAAAAAACATCCAAGCCAAACCAGCTGCAGCTGCTGCAGTGTTAGTTGTTGCAAATGCGTTTACCGCTAAAGCATTCGCTCCTAATGCAGAACCTGCATTGAATCCAAACCAACCAAACCACAATAAACCTGTACCAATCAGTACATAAGGAATATTTGCTGGAGGAATTTCTTGTTGTTCTAATTTAGCTCTTCTTTGTTTTAATACGATCGCACCCGCTAATGCTGCACAACCTGCACTGATATGTACTACTGTACCACCCGCGAAGTCCAAAGCACCCATCTTAAATAAGAAGCCAGAAGGATGCCAAGACCAATGTGCTAATGGAGCATATATGAAAGTGATAAATAAGACGATGAATAAAATATAAGAGGTGAATTTGATACGTTCTGCTACTGCTCCTACCACCAAACCTGGAGTGATAATGGCAAACATCAATTGGAACATAGCGAATAATAATAAAGGAATAGTTAATGCGGCACCACCTTGTAAAGCAGGTGCTCCATTAGCAACTCCATTAAAGAATAAATGGGTCATTGGGTTACCAATAAAACCATTGATGGATTCTCCAAAGCTTAAGCTGTAACCATAAGTCACCCAGATTACAGTAACGATACCTGCAGAAACAATACTCTTGATCATTGTAGATATGATATTCTTTCTATGTACCATGCCGCCATAGAAGAATGCTAGTCCTGGAGTCATAATAAAAACCAATGCTGTTGCCACCAAGATCCAAGCAATATCTGCTTGGCTATAAGTGCTTGCGTCTCCCTGATAATTTGGAAGCTGAGGAACAAAGAGAGCTAATACTGCTACTATTACTAATAGTATAAAGGGGGTTAGTTTTTGTACAACTTGATTCTTCATATTGACTTGTTTAATATTAAAAAATAAAATATGTTTGTATTGATAATCAAAATTACATAAAAAATAGGTTTAAATAAAATAATAATATACATATAAAATAACATAATATGATAAGTTATACATTCAAATAGAATTTATTTAACTGATTATTAATTGTTTAAGCAAAAAAAATGCCGATTCATAAGAACCGGCATGTGTATAACTAATTGAGTTAAATTTTAGATTTTTAGCATTTAAACCTGTTGTATCAATAAACTAGCATCTTTAGACTCTAATAATGAGCTTCCTGTTAAATAGATATCAACCTTTCTAGCACATTCTCTCCCTTCACTAATAGCCCAAACTACCAAAGATTGACCTCTTCTCATGTCACCTGCAGTGAAGATTTTTGGAACGGAGGTTTGAAAAGCTGCTTCAGTCGCTTTTACATTACCTCTTTCATCTAGTTCAACACCTAGTTCTTCCAATAAACCTTTTTGTTGTGGATGTAAAAAGCCCATGGCTAAGAATGCTGCTTCACATGGAATCTCTCTTATGCTACCTTCTTTTTCTTTGAAGGATGCTGGTCTGCCATCTGCTGCACTGCTCCATTCCAAATCTACAATTTGAAGTGCTTTTAAATTTCCTTGTTCATCACCTATAAAGGCTTTGGTAGCTACTTCCCAAATTCTTTCAACACCTTCTTCATGAGAAGTAGTTGTTTTCAATAACATAGGGTAGGTAGGCCAAGGCATATAAGATGCTCTGCTCGCTGGTGGCTTTGGTAATAATTCAAATTGAGTAACAGATTTTGCTCCCTGTCTATTGGAAGTGCCCACACAGTCACTACCAGTATCACCACCGCCAATCACCACTACATTTTTACCTGTAGTGATAATTTCTTTTTCATCTATGCTAAGATTACTAACTCTTTTATTTTGTTGCTTTAAAAATTCCATAGCAAAGTGAACGCCATTTAATTCTCTTCCTGGCACTGGTAAATCTCTTGGAATAGTTGATCCTCCTGCCAATACAATTGCGTCATATTCTCTAAGAATATCATTTACTCTCACATTCACCCCTACATTGGCATTGCATTTAAATTCAATACCTTCTTGTTCTAAAATTTGTATTCTTCTTTCAACTACTGTTTTCTCTAATTTAAAATCTGGAATACCAAATCTTAATAATCCACCTGGTTTTGGATCTTTTTCAAAAACAATTACTTCATGTCCTGCATAATTTAATTGAGCGGCAGCTGCTAATCCAGATGGACCTGATCCAATCACGGCTATTTTTTTTCCCGTTCTGGTATTTGGTTTTCTTGGTTTAACAAACCCTTTTTCAAAAGCAATTTCAATAATATGTTTTTCAATTTCTTCAATAGTAACTGCAGGTTGATTGATACCTAATACACAAGCACTCTCGCAAGGTGCTGGGCAAATTCTACCTGTGAATTCAGGGAAATTATTGGTAGAAATTAAAATCTCATATGCTTCTTTCCATTCTTTCTTATATACAGCATCATTGAACTCTGGAATAATATTTCCTAAAGGACAACCGCTATGACAAAACGGAACACCACAATTCATGCAACGAGCAGATTGTTCGTTTAATTTTTGTTCAGGTAATAAACCTACAAACTCGTTATAGTTCTTCTTTCTTTCTTCTACTGGTAATTTAGAAGGAAGTTCTCTTGTATATTCTTTAAATCCGGTTGGCTTACCCATAATGCTTCATTCAAATTGAATAATAAATTATTTTATTGTACAGCTACTGTTTTAGCTTTTGATAATAACACTTTTTTGTAATCGCGAGGGAATACTTTTATAAAATGCTTTAGTTGATTATCAAAGTCTGCTAAAATAAATTTAGCCACTGCACTTTCTGTATAGTTGTAATGATTTTGAATCAATTGTTTTAATATAGTAATATCTTGATCTGCTACTGGATCTAAGTCTACCATTTCTTTATTACATAATACATCAAAATCTCCTTTTACATTATATACAAAAGCAATTCCACCACTCATACCCGCTGCAAAATTTCTTCCTGTTTCACCTAGAATTACTGTAGTACCTCCCGTCATGTATTCGCAACCATGATCACCTACACCTTCCGTTACCACTGTGGCGCCAGAATTTCTTACTGCAAATCTTTCACCTGCTTTACCTCTAATATATGCTTCACCGCTGGTTGCGCCATAAAATGCTGTGTTACCGATGATTATATTATTTTCTGCAATAAATCCAGCTTTCTTATCAGGGTATACAATTAATTGAGCTCCACTTAATCCTTTTCCAAAGTAATCATTTGCGTCACCTTCTAATTCTAACTTAAGTCCCTTGGTGTTAAATGCGCCAAAGCTTTGGCCGGCAGTTCCAGTAAATTTGAAATGTATAGTGCCATCAGGTAAACCAGCTGCTTTATATACTTTAGTGATTTCATTAGATACAATGGTGCCTGCAGTTCTATCTGTATTTTTAATATCAAAAGAAGCATTTATTTTTTGTTGTTTTTGAATAGCAGGTTGTGCAGCTTCTAATAATTTCCAATCTAATACATTCGCTAATCCATGATCCTGTGTTTCTGTATTATACAAACCAACACCTTCTTCTGCTGGTTCTTTATAT
>JACCDI012110510.1_pt1 | contig 13321 bp, 15 predicted proteins | sample 7442791 | NCBI WGS metagenome assembly JACCDI01 (sample SAMN15323434, study PRJNA562643) | freshwater metagenome | isolation source: river surface water | place: USA:Blue River Watershed | collected 2017-08-15
CACAAGCATAACACCTTCATTGTTTCAATTTTTGTTAAGTCACAAAAAACATTGATATAACATGCTCTCCACCATGAAAGCACATAGCTTGAGGAAAGTGTGCACATAGAATAGCTCCAGGAATTTGAAAACTAGTAGCACCATTAAAAAAAGCACTCAGTATGTTGTTTTCCACTGTTAAAATTTTCCACTTTCTCTTTGAAAAAGTTCATTATAAACTCTACATCCTTTCCTCTTCCATTGACCATGTGTTCAGTGCAATCACAGATGGATACTGCCACTGGGACCTCATATCTACACATAAAGAGCTTCTTCAATAAAGGCATTTGCTTTATTGTGACATTTGAATGCTTCCTGAAAATCGATAGCAAGCAGTGTACCTAACATAATGTAAAATACAATTTTAATGTTAGAATATAAAGAACATCAAACTTACCCCCATTTTCTTCATAATAAGAATTTGAAGCTGCTGCTCTCAGGAAAACATTTTTGATCAATTTTCAGAAGAGTGTCCATTCTACTATCTTACCTGAAATATTTGTTCAGTAAAAAATCTTCAATTGCCGTTTCCAACAGTGCATCATTACTTTGACAAATATCACCATTGACCATATTTTCTCAACACTAGCTCAATATTTATCCGACCAAAGGAAGAGCAAGGCTTCTAGACACTGGCAGAAAAATTACAGGAAGAGGATTTCTAGGCCAAGAATGCAAAAGCAGCTTTTCTGTCCAGGGTCCATTTTTCAATCTTCTTTTCAATAATCAAAGAGTAGTGAGCAGAATGGCTTTGTGATTTTCAGATGGAATTTTACTCATTGAAGTTACCAAGACTCCTGGAATTCAGGGGGCAAGTTCAATCATACAAGTAGGTTGATCATTGTTAATTATTTCACTACAGTGATGCATTTCATTATATCTGTTCCACTTTTACCCACCCCAACATGCTGTTTCATGTTTGTACAATCAAAAGATGACTTCAAGGGATGAAGTTCATTGCTGAGAGGGACATCAGTGGTGGGTTTGAAGTTGATGACAAGATTGATAGGACTGTCTGTGATTCATCTGAATGGAGGGTTGGCACTCAAGATGACATTATTTTATCCAGTGGTTGCAATGTTGGGATAGTTGAAAATAAATCATTAATTATATTTTTTGGGTGTCGGTTCTGGATTTTTGGAGTTGGGTGCATATGCACTCTTAAGGTTAATTTACCCCTTGTAACATTATTATGGGGTAGTTGGTGATGCCTAGTTGTGTTGTCATTTGAGTTGGCAATGTACTGTCTATTGTCAGCCGTTTTTGTTTATTTGATATAGTGCTGATCAGGGGGGTCTTGTGTGTTGTGCTCAATAAATGAAAAATGAAAAATTACAAGATCATGGGTGTCCAAGGGGGGAATTCATTGCAGCACCTTTTTGGTGTATTTGTGATGCATTATTCTATTGCAAATCATAATACACTATTTTGTTCAGTAGAATTGACTAAATTTGATGAGATGCATTGATCTGATTCAGAATTTCAATTTTACCACATGAGAAATAATATAGGAAATTCTTGCTTCCAGAAAACAGAAAAGTTAAAAGTATGCTTGGATGCATTTGGCCTGACATCATTCACAAGCTAATTGCTTTGCATGGCTTTGCCACACAACCTGCAGGTAGTTGATCAAACAAATGTGATAATATCACTGGAGTTTTTGAAAAAATCACACAAAATTTTCATCAGATTTTGATGTGTCACCAACATGTCTTTGACATTTCTAACTGAGTAACATGATGTTTCATGTGTTTTACTTATTCTGTGTAGACCTGTTTCTAGGTGACAGGTAACTGGTTGGTTGTGATGTACAGAGATATGTTAGGATGAATCAAGATGAATCTAAATACTTGTGCAGCACATTAAAATGGATGATGAGGTGTATTCATGGATAAGTACTTTTTTGACAAAAGTCATAATTACACATTATACAACAAAAATTAGTTTTGTAACCTTTCACACTTAAAATTATGTACTATCAGGAAATATACTGCTTATTAATGCCAATATAGGTAAGACTTTACTGTTGGAACTAATGCCAATGGGTATGACAGCCATACTCCTTTCACCTTTGACTGTACTTTCAGTAGTACATGACACTTGGGCATACCATGAGACTTACATCCATGCTAGATCAACTAGCACTGTACATATTGCCTGCTACTAACCAATGACCCATGATTTTTGTTAGTAAATCAGGAAGAGAGTGGAGTGGCAAAATTGTTTGGCAATATTTGAGAGTTCTATGTCCTGGTCCAAAACAAAAAATAATGTAACTATCACCATTGATAATTGTAATAGTTGAGTACCTTTGTTAATAGTGGTGATATTTATGAATTGGGGTTAGCAATTGTAATCGTTTACTATCACCATTCATAAATTTCTGTGTCATAACAAGAAACTTCTGTTTCTTGTACAATATTTTTGTAATGTACTTACAACACTTTAATTACAAATAATAGCAATGATAGTTTACTATCACCATTAATAATGGTGTTTGTTAAATATCACTGCAGTTTGTATGTCACAATAACTAAAAAATTTATTGCTAAAAAACTTCACCATTCCATTGTCTTCCATTTTGCTTTACCATGGCCTTATTGCTGGTTTCAACAGTCCTAAAGCATTTTCACTTTCTCCATTTCATGAGAGTAATTTTATTTTGAAATCTCTAATCACCTGTAAATCCAAACTATTCCAATCATGGAATCATCATAGGAAATGTTCCCCCTCAAGAAATCATTCCAGCTCCTCTAGATGAGAAAATAATTTTGTCCATCTTATTGCAAGCATGAGCAACACAAATAAATATAATGATGCCACATCTACCATCAGCACACTCCAAATGGTTTAAGCCTGCCCTAATATTTACAACCTTCTCAAGCCTGAAGAAATCATCAGTGCACATCTAAGTATGATTCCATACACCCAATCTTCTTTCTTTGAATGGGTTGGAATGTAAATGCAGAAAAAAATTTATGAACTCTCAGAACCCAACTCATGGCAAGACCCAGCAAACCTGGGGTCAATGACCCTGATATTGGTAATGCCAATGTCACATATCTAGAAAATTAACATGATTCTGACCTATGGAAAAGCCAAAGAACAATATCATTCATTCATCAACATTAGGAATGATCTCTTTACAGCACTTGATAAAACCATCACAGATCAATTCATACCAGTACAACCAAATGACAATAGTGGTTCTGGAAACTGCAGTTCATGTGAAATTGTGAATGAATTATACCACACGTATGGCCATGTAACTGCAACATGCTTGGCAACATGTATCAAAAGCCATACTTTCAGCCTTGGACAAAGAAGCATCAAATACCATCAAAGATTTTTGTATCCACGCATCCATTGACTCTCAATTTGTTCCACCAAAAAACATAGACTTGAAGCAACAGAAAGAGAAATTCAAACTTTCAATAATCACTTCATCAGTGGTTTATTCTCAACAAATCCAAATTTTATTATGCAACTATGGGGCCAACTACTACATCAAACTGAGGACTCCTCAAAATGCTTTGTATTGCATATGATGAACCATCCAATTTAGCTAATAGAATCCTCCATGGAAAGCACAACTTCAATGCCTAACCATGCGCTCTGCATGGTTGCAAAGCAATTATGTACAAATACACAAAATCCCACATATCATGGGGCCCAAGGGGAACTGATGCATGGTGCACTGGACCAATAAAAGGCAACTATCAATATTACCACATATATATATCATGGACACCAGGACATATTGAATCTGCAAAGGTGTCACATTCCTACCAGTTTTGCACCATTCTTAAGGCCAACCATTGGAATTTACTAATCAAATTGCTTAAGAACCACTTATGAAAATTATCAAACAAAACAATGGAAAAGCAAGAGAACCACCCATATATCTACAAACATTGGATCAAGGAACAATTGAGCAGAATCTTCAAGGATATACACTAGAGCATTTCCAGGGTGAACACAGCAATTCCAGGGTGAACACACTTATGGCACCCCCTGCACCAACAAAATCACACCCTCTCACACCATAAGACAATGCGAAGAAAATACTGCAAAAATGTCAGCAACAAACATGCAACAACACTCCAATTGCACCCACAACACCATAACAAATACCAATTCATCTGCCAAATGAACCCAAGTAGTCATCATGCCTGCAGCACAACATCATCACCCAAGATGATTATGACAATTTAGCTGCTATCAGTTTTATCCATTATCCAGCATTAAGTCTGGTGCAAATATCCCCAACACCTGCATGTGACACTACCACCTCAGAAAATTGAAGATACACCATAAATAGAACACATTGAAAAGCTAGTAGTAATCCATCCTGAAGCAGGTGAAACCATCACCAGCTATGAAAAATTGGTCATTGATCCCTTGACAGAAGAAAGATGGACAATAACAATGGCCACAGAATTGCGTGAGCTTGCTCAACACCTCAAAGCCACCATCACACTGCACATAAACACTGTCTTCTTCCTTGACCAAGATGCCATAACTGTAGATAGAAAAGTCATAAATGCCTGTAATGTAATGGACTATATATTAGAAAAACCTGACCCAAATAGAGTAAGAACCACAGTTGGAGGAAACCTAAAAATTACCAACATGAAGCAACAGATCTTTTCACTGCCAAAATGCATTGGAACGGTGTGGTAAGTACCCCACAGGCAAAATATGTCTGCACTGATGTGAAAAAATTTACCTCAATACCCCAATGGAGCACATTGAATTTTTAAAAAAAGGGTTATAAGAATAGAAATCTACACTTAGAGTATCATGATCTAGGGTGGAATTCCGTAGCACAACATTCCAACATGGTATTGTGTAGTCTTGGGTTTGATCTTGGCCTGGGTTTGATTCCCATACAAAATGTGGAATATTGTAATTGATGGATAAGCAATACCATTGATACTTAAAGTGTAATGTGAGACATACATGCAGCTCATACATCACAAGGATAAAGAATGGAGGAGGACAGGTTAGCCAGAGCAAGGGAGGGCTTTTGGCACATGTTGACTTTCTAAGAAGATTTAGGGAGGGTGTTAAAAAGAGGGTTATAAGAATAGAAATCTTTGATTAGAGCATCATGGTCTAGGATGAAATTCCAAAGCACAATATTCTAACAATTGAATACATGGTACATGGATAAACAAATGACACCCATCCTAAAATCATTCATTGATGAGTGATAAGTACAACCTTCAATGATCAATGCAAACAAAGATGGATTTGTATACATGGAAATCAGGAAAGACATCAAACAAGCATGCATCATGACTCCAACTGAAAAGGAAAAGAATAGCCAGAAACAGATACTACAAAGTTCCATATAGACTAGCTCTTTGGAAACACTACTCACAACAAATCCAATTTATGCTGGTTGTTGATTACTTTGGCATTAATTATGTCCTCAAAGACAATTACAAAGTGAATTGGACTGGCCAACTCTGTTGTGGAATCACAATCAATTGGAACTCTGAAGACTCATAAATTGATGTATCCATACCAGGATACATCAAATACAACCCCAAAAATATAACATATTTGGAGAGAACCACCTCAAGATAGCCCTAACCCAACACCAACAAATATTATGGAAAATATTCCCAAACGACCATCCCAGACGACAATATCAAGGAACTATCCAAGGACTAGAAAAATGAGTCCATCAGGTTGTGGACATCATACTATGATATGCCTGGGCAGTGGACATCACCCTATTCATGTCATTCAGCACTATAGTTGCTGAATAATCCAAATCCTTAGAATTTATAATGAATACAGTTGAACAACTTCTTGTTTACTACATGACACACCTAAGTGCAAACATCAGATATAAAAATCTGAGATGATACTTATCATCCATTCTGATGTCTCATGCCTCTTCCTATATTGCCCCCCCCTTGCAAAACACAAGGCAAACAACAAATGAAATCAAATTGTCTCAACCTTGTTCTCACATCCCTCCTGACATTTGCAGTTGCCTCCGCTTCTGAAGTAGAGCTGTGTTCTCACTTTGTCAATGCACAATATGACAAAATCATTGGTCTTGTTATTGAACAAATGGATCATCCCCAAACACCCACACCAATTCACTGTGACAGTTTCACAGTCCACAGAATTGCAAATAACCCTGACAAGAAATAGTGCTAAAGATTCATTAAAATATGATATTTTTAGATTGTAGATCAGGTTGCCAGAAAATAATATTCAATGCTCATTGGCACCCAGGTCAAGAAAATCTTGTGGACTACTTCACTTAACATTGTACAGTGCACATCATACCCCAGTTAGACCATAATTTCTCCTCACGGATCACTCCCCAGCCTATCTCCCTAGAGTCACTACTTGAAGTGTCACACAAGGTTGTGTTGGAATTAATACCCATGGGTACATTAACTGTACTTCTTTGTCCATACCTCTGGTAGCACATGACCCATGGACCACCAAGCTAATATTCCCTGAGGCTTAAGTCTTTGCTTGAACACCTAGCACTGCATCCATTGCCTGCTACTAACCAATAGTCCATAACTTTAGTTAGGAAATCAGTTAGCTTAACCGTTGCCTTTGTACTGAGTTCAACATTTACAATTACTAAAAAAATCAAAAAGGAATTGTTAGGACACATTTATTACAGTTAAGAGTGAGGGAGAGATTGAAACAATAAACAAGCTTATATGCAATTGACCAACCAACAACTACATCACAACAAATGAAATATTTTCATTTTGAAGTTTTAAGTAAATAATATGACAGTAAATTACAGAACTCCCACCACCAGCCTGATTGTCTGACTTGAAATTGACAGAAAATGTTTCTGGCAACCAAATCCATCAAAATGCAGTCATGTACATAGATCTTAACATTTTTCTACTTTTTTGAATAAAATATGGCATTGAGCATATGTTTGCACAATTCAATTCTCGTGTGTTTTGCAAAAATGCAATCATGTGTGAACATTAAAAAACTTTCAATGACAAAATTTATCTGTAGTTAGGTTTGACATACAGAATGTTGTAGTACTCAATATTTTATCCTTCAATATTCAAAAATATTTCAAGAATGGATTCTTGAAAATGCTTTGTGTAATGTATTCCCTGCTATTTATTTATTGAACACAGAAATTATTATTCAGTTATCTCAAAACAACTCTACAGGACATGCACCATCTGTATGGTTTGAATGAGCAATTCATAAAAAGCTATTACAGGAGATCTGTATTTCACTGTCTTATATATGAAGAAATATTCTGTTCCTCTACTCACAAATATGTCCAACAGCACCCCCTGCTGTTGTTTGGATTATCAGTGCTGCTAACTCAAAGAACCAGTTGGAAACTATTTTGTAGCCTTATTTTGACAGTTATCTTTGACATGTAGAACAAACAATAATTCCATAACTTTTAATACTATGATGCTCAGGATCCTTAAGGCACATGTAGGGAGGTTCAGTTTTGCACCACAGGTTTGTGGGCCTTGCAAAAATTGATTGAAGGCAAGTGTTGGGAACCACAATTTTTGAATATGGATGCAAAGTGATTTCATTTAAAACTTAAAACCTAGAAGGTTTTCTAAATGGATTTTCATGCCAGATAGCATTCTGAAAAATTTAGTATGCACACAAAAAACCTCAGAATGCACAACAACAAATTTATTTCAATTTAATATTTGCATTGCCACCTCCCATTCATCACTCTCTCACCCCCTCCCTCTTTTTTCCTCCCTCCTTTTATGTGGAAATGTCATCTTTTGACAACCCCTGGTCCATACCCAGCAATGCCCCAGCAAAAGCATGCTTGGCCTCATCCCTTTTTCTGATATCTGGAGCACCTTCTCTGTCAATGCTGTTGTGAGGCAATACATAAGCTAGGTTGACAGTTACTCTTTTTTGTTACCCCTTTTTATGGGGTTAGTTACCCCTAAAGAGTAATTACCCAGGTAACACCTCAATAACCCCAGTAATCAGTGATGGATCACAAGCTAGTGGAACACAAGGACCGCAAGTGTGAGTTGATTGTTTTGTGTACATTGTTCAATTCTCAGGGGAAATTTGACAAATTTGGAGTAAGAAGTAAATACAAGCTGGCAGTTGATATTCACAAGTCCAGATATTGGGCTTGTGACTTGTAGAGGGGTTTGACCATTACTCTAATGTGGGTAACACCATTACCCCCCAAAAAGGGGTAATAAAGAGTAACTGAGGGGTAATTGGGCATAACACAGGGTAACTGCCAATCTAGTACAAAAGGGGAATCTTGCTTCATGGCCTCCAAAGAGTGCATCCTTCTTCTTGCAATATTCTTTGTGGCAGGGTCTTTCACAATTTACCTGTATTGAAGACAATCTCCACAGTCCTTGATCGAAAATATTCGATTTTGTGAAGGGACTTTTGTTCATTCTTGATGCACAATGCATTGACCTTGTTTGCATTTGCCATAAATATCTTTTGCTTCCTTTTTGCCCCTGCTGTCTTGATTTTTTTTTTGTTCTTGAGGCCTGCAATCATATCAGTATTGTCAAGTGCAAAAACACAGTGCCTGCACTCCAGTAGAACCTCGTTTGATTCCTTTGTTTTGTTTCATATTGTTGCAATTGGCAAGTTGCATCTCTGCTGCCTCTTTTGATGATTTGTTCTTCACCCTCTCCCTTGCAAACTCATTCAACATTGATGATGCCATTCCCTCTTCATTTTCATTGTTCAGACCCAAAATCATGTGGGAAAATTAGAAAAGATGTCTTCACAACTGCTTTTGGAACAAACATTTGGGTGCTCAACAAGTTTAAAATTCAGAGGTCTCCATCTACAATCAGCATTTGCTCAGCAATTGACATCAATTTGACCATATGCCCTTGCAAAATCTCAGTAAGAAAAGAGATGACATCCTAATACCTTATCTCATGTTCCACCCCTCTCTCACATTCTCACATCAACAATTGATCTTTGAGCTGATACCACTCTGTTTTGAATGTGCTATTGTTTTCAGCTGAATCACTAATCTACCACAACAAATTTGAATATGGGAACCTCAAGCACACTTTCCATTGATGACTATGATTGTTAATATAATCAATGAAAATATGATCAAAACAAGTGTTGTGTCAATCTAATTATAGGAATGGGATTGTGCTGTTAAGAATACATCCCTTGAAGTACTCAAGTACTTTGATGAGGATCTCTGTGGTAATACCACCACTCTTGGAACAAAAGGGGAGACAATCAATTGGTTTGTCATTGAAAATTCACTATGAACCACCAAGATAGTTATCCTGGCCCACAGCTTGCAATCATATGAAATATCTCTCACCAGATCCACCTTAATATTGATTACTCTCTCGATTTCAATCTTTGCTGGGATTGATTGGACTGGAAAACAACCACCAACAAAATATCAAACCATTGTCAGCAATCAAAGGAAGCACATTGAATCTACCCTTGATGGTAGATACCATTTGTTATGAGCATTTTTCATGGAAGTGTTGCATATACTCTCATCAGAAAAGACACAATAATCAGGGTGAGTCAATTTTTTTCAACTTTCATTCAAAATTGATAAGATTCCTCAACCCTCAACTACTTCCCTGTTTTGATTCATGAAAACAGGTAAGTCTAATTTCTCTGTTATCTTTGCATCCTCCATCTTGTTGTAAGTAACACCATATGTCTGTTTTATGATGCCTACTGTTGTCCAATCATACCAATCCAGCAAACTTCTCTCCTTGTTGGGTAACAAATCCACACCACCAACCCTTTCCTGTCTTACCATATTGATTGCTGCAAAGATTCCATCCCATCTGGAATTTCATTACATACTTCTGTAGATTTTTCAATGAGTTCATCAGTTCATCCCTCTTTGACTGACAATAGCTGCCAAATCTTCCCCATCTTGATGCAAATGGCCACCAACGCTTCCTCAGCCTGTGCAAGAGGTGTGCATGTACCACAATATTTTGGATCATGGATTTCTTGCTGAACATGTGCAGAAATAGTTTACTTGAAGATCTTGTTGCTGATTTTGTACTCTGCTTTCTTGTCTTCAATCAGTGCATCAAGGAACATCTTTGGGCAATGACACTTGGATGCCCTGTTAGTTTTAAGTTAAGCTGCATAATCATTACAAATTGACATGATGCATGCATGATAATTGTCTTGTCTTTGAATTTCTTTTTGTTGGTACTACTTTTCGGGCAACTGACAGTATTCAGAGTTGTCCGAGATCCCAATTTGGAGTAGATTCAGAAGAAGATGATTGGCTTGAAATGTTTCCTGGGTTGTCAGTGATAGCATTCATAATGCTAGCGTATTGTTTGATAAAGCTAGACATATCTGTAGCTGTATCACTGATTGCCACTTCTAATGGTGTCATTTTCTTTAACTCTCTCTCTACCCTTTTATGCAGCACATATCTATTTACTTCCACTCCCATCCTGCCAAGCATATATATGATGGAAGTATATTCATTATTATGCAACTTTTCATCTTTCCTCACTTTTTCATCAACTCATTGACTGCCTGCTTTATAGCTCCATTTTGGCGTTTTTTCATGTAATCAACCATCTGAAGGGAAATAGTTGGATGGTAATAATGTATTGTGAAAATTTTATTCATGGTCAAATTATAATGTTTATTTTTGCTCCATGTCAAGGCAACATTATTATTTTCCTTTGTGTGACTGCATCATTTGCATCACAACATATTGGATAGCCTTGTTGGCCTCTTTTATCACATTATAATATGCTGGAAGTATTTGTACATGAATATTAGTTTTTACTTACATAAAATTCTACAAAATTTCATTCCAATTCTTTTTTAATTGGCATGTGTTGAGTAAATGTCTGACATTTTGCAAAAGACTCACAGTCCATGGGATTTTGTGATATGTGCTGCGCCATAACACAGCAATCCACTTTAACCAATACAAATCCTGTTGCATCATAATAGGATATATAATAAGCTACAACTTTCACATAGTAACTGTGGTCAGGATAGGCCTTTGGGCTGAGTTACAGATGCACCAACTTGAATGTCAGCCATGATGCAGCAGAGTGGTCCTAAGGCAGCAAAGTAGTTTTCAACTGGTATACACAATTTTTGCACCAGGTCTTTAATTTCTGAAATTCTTGAGATCTACTGACTGGATGCATTGAACCATGATTATGTAGACTCCTCCTGAGAAGGATGGCATAACCCTCATGATGGGCATCTTGCAGATGACACAATTCTTATTGTCCCAGTTGCAAATTGTGATGTTGAAAAAAGTAGCATGTCATAAGTCTATGATCCCTTCAAATACCTCAAATATTGCAAGAAGCAAGCCAAAGCAAGTTGTCTAGCAATATAACTTTGATGAAGGTGGTCATGATGAGTGTATCATGGGCATCAGCAATCACACATGGCCACATGCAAGAAAGATATACAACTTTTTAAATTTTTATATGTTAAGAGAAATTTAAGTCATACTTTACTAATTCCAAGCTGAAATTTTTCTTCAACATGACATAGTTGGACAGAAGAGTTGGTGTAAGTTGGTGTAAGTTGGTGAAGTGTTTCACCACCAAGGTTGGATAGTGGGATAAGAGCTTTTTTTGGCTCCAAGAAAAGTGGAACACACTAACGGGAAAACTCCAAACTCGTTCCAAATGTTCCTGAAAGGAGTCGGTATTTAAATTTAAATTTGGATTCCTTCAACATGAGCAGCTTTCCGTTCAGAAACGAATGGCTTACGATTGCGTGGTCCGTCAACATGGGATACAGCTAATAGAAAATCACCACAGACTATCGATCACACAATAATTTTTTTATTGTACAATACAATAATTAATAACATCATCATCATGATTGTACAATGGAATTTAACAATGTACTTACGCGATTTTCGTCCTAAAACAATCTGCTGCTTCTTCCTTTTCTAAGCCCACGACGACGAATAATAATGACGACTTAAAACTAAAAAAAAAACACGACGAGAATTGGCGTTGTTCTGCAATACCTGTCGGTGCGACACGTACATGTACTATTATTATTTGCAATGTATAATAAATCAGTCATCAGTTATCATATTTTTCAATTTCTCTCCTATCTTCAAAATCCACAACTTTTCCCTTGCGGATTGAACAGCGAGAGCTAGCACCGTAGCTAACCAGTAGAACCTTCCAGAGCTTAGATCAACTCCGCATCCCATGGAGACCTCCACTTCACTCTTCGCTTCATCTTCCAGGAGCTCGTTGCCACGACAAGCGGCATGTATCCTCAGCCTGTTGTTGATCTCCTCGAATGCCGCGACACCCGCAGCTTTCACCACTCCCATGTTTCAGGAGAAAGTGACGTTGCAACGCACTGCTCCGTCTAAGACATCTGGAGTGGAGATCGAGCTTCCAAATTTCGATGAAATGTTTGGAAGGATCCAAGCTGTGTCTCCACTGGCGAAGCTAGCTTTCTCTGGTTGTGGTGCTGGTGAAGGTGGAGGATTTGGAGCGATCGATGACAAACGTGAGTGACGAGAATGATAAATTCACCTGGATACCCAATAATTTTGTACACTTATTTGATCCCGTACCATTCAATGCGCAGCTCCAGAAGGGTACAAGTGGAAAACTGTTGAAAAGAACAAGCGTAAGATTGTTCACCAAATTGACCGAATCGACAACTTTCAGAACTTGGGTCCGCCAATTCTGCGATGGCGTGCATCAATGGAAGGCCCCTGCCATGGAGTCATGTTTGCAGAATTCATCATGAATGTTGAAAAGAGACAGGCCTGGGATCCTCAAATCGAAAACGTGTGCGAGATGTACCCTATCTATGATTTGGACACAGCTAATATTGCAATGGGATTCGGGAAGTTCGGTGACTGCTGCAAACTCGGGGTGGGGTATACTAAGACGAAGGCCCATCCAATTGGCATCAGCCCCCGTGAGCAGCTCACTCTTTGCGGGATTCAAAAGTTTGACGATGGATCGGCTTTGATGTGGGGGACAGAAATGGAGGAGTGGCACGATCACCTGTTGCCAGAAGGAGAGCGTCTCACCCGGGCGAAATCTCATTTGTTCTCCATAGCACTTGTGCCGACAGGAGAAAACAAGTTTGACGTTGAGTACATTTTGCAGCTTGATTTTGGAGGAAATCTTCCACACTGGATGACGGCTCCTCTGGTACTTGACTCTGTGAGAAACATGTTTTCAGTAGCTCAACCATGGTTGAAAGGTGGCGAGGGCAGCGAGATGGAACAATATCTCAAAGAAACAAAAGCTCTTGAAGAGTC
>JACCDI010707270.1_pt1 | contig 13318 bp, 14 predicted proteins | sample 7442791 | NCBI WGS metagenome assembly JACCDI01 (sample SAMN15323434, study PRJNA562643) | freshwater metagenome | isolation source: river surface water | place: USA:Blue River Watershed | collected 2017-08-15
AAGGCAAGTTCCATCCGTTCCAGGGCCCGGTGGTGGACCAGTCCGGCGCGACCAAGGTCGCCGCAGGTTCGGTCATGCCGCTCGACAAGCTGCTGTCGATGGACTTCTACGTCAAGGGCGTCGAAGGCTCGATTCCGAAGTAATGAGCTGATCCGCGCGGGAGGGCTGCATGTCCTTCCGCTCGCGCGAATGATTTTTGGTATCGCCACATAAGCAGCAACAGAAAACAGCAACAAAAAATTGTATTAACCGTGTCCCAAGGAGAAAGCATGAAAAAGCAGCACCTCGTAAAACTCTCGCTGGCAGCAGCGGCCGTCGTCGGTACGCTGGCTGGCGGAAACGCCATGGCGGATGTGACCGTGTTCGGTATCGTCGACGCCGGCGTGATCAGCAGCAAAGCCCCGGGCAGCAATAACCGCGTCACCAAGCTCAACAGCGGCGGCATGACGACCTCGGCCGTCGGCGTCAAGGGTTCGGAAGATCTGGGCAACGGTCTGAAGGCCAACTTCGCACTTTCCGCGTTCATCGACCTCGCCAACGGCGCATTCCTGACCGGCACTGGCGGCGGCAACTATCTGTTTACCCGCGAATCGTGGGTTGGCCTGTCGAGCAAGGAACTGGGCGCTGTCAGCCTGGGTCGTGACGTCAACCCGTCGTTCGTCCCGACCATCCTGTTCAATGCCTACGGCGACTCGACCACCTACAGCCCGCTGTGGCACGCGACCTACTTTGACACCGTGCTGGGCACGACTGCCGGCAACGGTACCTTCGGCATCGCTGCACAAGCACGCGGCCTGTACGACGACACCGCATGGAGCAACCAGGTGCGCTACACCACCCCGGTGATCGGCGGCGTGGTCGCCGATTTCAACTACGCGGCCAACAGCACGGGCGACAACATCGGTGCCAATGCAATGTACTTCAATGGCCCGATCGGCCTGTCGGCGTACTACATGAGCACCAAGACCCGTTCGATCGGTTCGCTCGACACCAACATCTACGGTTCGAACAAAGCGTCCGAAGTGTACTTCGTCGGTGGTTCGTATGACTTCGGCGTCGCCAAGGTTTTCGCCACCTACCAGACCGGCAAGCAAAGCGCGACCACCACGACCGACTCGAGCACCTATCACGTGTCGGCACAAATCCCGGCTGGCCCGGGCAAGGTGCTGGTCTCGTACGCAGACACTTCGACCAAGAACGCATCGAGCCTGAAGTTTGCCCAGACCGCGATTGGTTACCAGCTGCCGCTGTCGAAGAAGACCGATGTGTATGCAAACTACCTGTACGGCACCGAGAAGAGCACTGCGTCCTCTTCGGGTAATGCTGTCGGCGTTGGCATTCGCACCACTTTCTAAGCTGTACTGACACGCTTTAATCCGTGCCGGTCCGGACAAAGACCGGCATCTCCTCTCGTTGTGAAGCCTAGTATTGGGTTTTGATGTCCCGGCCAGACCGGGACTTTTTTTGCCTGCTGAATCGACCGGCATGCCCGGTATCATTGAGAAGATGAACGCTATCCCCCTGCACCCCGAATCCCTGGTCGACCCGGTCGCGCTGAACGACTGGCACCCGGTCGGCATCGCCGACGCCCTGGCAGCCGGCAGCATGCTGGCCGCGCCGCTACTGGACACGCCCCTCGTCATCTGGCGCGACAGCGCCGGCGAGCTGCACGCATGGGAAGACCGCTGCCCGCACCGCGGCATGAAGCTGTCGATGGGCGTGCTGGCTGACGATACGCTGACCTGCCCCTACCACGGCTGGCGCTTCGGCAAGGAAGGCCGCTGCCACCGGATACCGGCACTGCCCGATCTGAAGGAAGGCAACCTCAAAGGACAGGTCAGGACCTATGCGGTCAAGGAAGCCTACGGCCTGATCTGGGCTTGCATGGGCACGCCGGCGCAGGACGTGCTGCCCTTCCCCGAATACCACGACACGCGCCTGCGCAAGGTCATCTGCGGCCCATATGACGTGGCCAGCAGCGCGCCGCGCATCGTCGAAAACTTCCTCGACATGGCGCACTTTGCCTTCGTGCACGAAGGCATACTCGGCGACAAGGCCATGACCGCCATCCGTGACTACACCGTCGAAACCTTCGACGACGCCGAGTACGGCCAGGGCGTGTGGGCCAAGCAATGCCATGCGTGGCAGCCACAGTCGAACAAGCTCGCCGAAGGTGGCAGCCATGTCGAGTACACCTACCGCGTGGTGCGCCCCTTCACTGCCATCCTGACCAAGGAACCGGCCGCGCAGGAAGGATTCCGCGAAGCGATCAGCCTGCACCTGCAGCCGATGACGGAAACCACGACGCGCGTCTGGATCATCCTCGCGATGACCAACTTCGAATCCAGCGACGACGAGCTGCGCAGCTTCCAGGACACCATCTTCCTGCAGGACCAGCCCATCGTCGAGAACCAGCGCCCGCTGAAGCTGCCGCTGTCACCGACAGCAGAGATGTCGGTGGCCTGCGACCGCATGTCGCTCGCCTACCGCAAATACCTGCGCGAATCCGGGCTGCGCTACGGCGTGCTTGCAGCAGATTGATCGCCTCCCCCACCCAAACTCGTTCGCCGTTGTCGTTTGACGGGCCGGCAAGATTGCCGGCCAAGGCGCACGGGAACGCCGTGCTGCTCGGATAAAATCGCGCCATGACTGAACGACTCTACCTCCGCCATGCGCAGGCCATCGCCACCGTCGATGCCGCGCATTCCGAATTCCGCGACGGCGCCCTGCTGACCGAGGGCAATCGCATCCTGCAGGTCGGCACCACGACCGACGTCGATGCGTGGATCGCCGCGCATCCCGACAAGGCGCCGACGAAGATCGTCGACGCCCATGGCTGCGTGATCGTGCCGGGCATGGTGAACTGCCATCACCACATGTACCAGACGCTCACGCGCAGCATCGGCACCGCCAAAGGCCTGAAGCTGTTCGACTGGCTGAAGATGCTGTACCGCGTCTGGGGCCACCTGACGCCCGAAGCCGTCCATGTGAGCACCCAGATCGCGCTGGCCGAGCTGATGCTGTCGGGCGCGACCACGGTCGCCGACCATCTTTACCTGTACCCGAATGGCTGCACGCTGGACGACGAGATCGCCGCCGCGCAGACGATGGGCATACGCTTCCACCCGACACGCGGCAGCATGAGCGTCGGCGAATCGGCCGGCGGGCTGCCGCCGGACAGCCTGGTGGAGGACGAAGCATTCATTCTCGCCGAGTCGCAACGCCTGATCGAGCGCTACCACGACCCGGAACCACTCTCGATGCTGCGCATCGGTCTTGCGCCCTGCTCGCCGTTCTCCGTCAGCGGCGACCTGATGCGCTCATCCGCGCGGCTGGCGCGCTCGTACCAGCATGTCGGCCTGCACACCCACCTCGCCGAGACGCTGGACGAGGAGCGCTACTGCCTCGAGCTGTTCGGCATGCGTCCGCTGGCCTATGCGGAATCGGTCGAATGGCTGGGGCCGGATGTGTGGTTCGCGCACATGGTGCATCCGAGCACCGACGAGATCGGCAAGATGGCCCACACCTGCTCCGGCGTCTGCCACTGCCCGAGCAGCAACATGATCCTTGCGTCCGGCATCGCGCCGGTGCGCCAGATGGTGGACGCCGGTGTACGCGTCGGCCTTGGCGTCGATGGCTCCGCCAGCAACGACGGCAACCACATGCTGGGCGAGGCGCGACAAGCGATGCTGCTGCAGCGCGTGGGCTGGCCCGGTTTCGAATCGAACGCCGACCGCTTCTCCGCGCGCGAAGCGCTGGCACTGGCGACGACGGGCGGTGCAAGAACCCTGGGCCGTGACGACATCGGCAGCCTCGAACCGGGCAAGGCGGCCGACTTCGTCGCCTTCCGCATCGACGGGCTCGCACATGCGGGTGCGCAGGGCGATCCGGTTGCCGCGCTGCTGACCTGCGCACCGGCACCGGCCTGGCTGTCAGTCATCAACGGCAAGGTTGTGATCGAGGGCGGCGAGCTGAAGGGCGTTGATTTGCCGCGCCTCATTGAGCGCCACAACGCATTGAGCCTGCAGATGATGCAAAAGGCCGGGGTAGTGTCATGAACAAGGAACTCAGCGAGCGCGACGCATTCTTCCTGAAACAGGTGATCGCGCTGTCACAGCGCTCGCGCGACGAAGGCCATCATCCGTTCGCGGCCATGGTCGTCGGGGCTGACGGCAAGGTCATATCGGCGGCGATGAATGCTTCCAGCAAGGACCGCACCGCGCATGCGGAGATGAACGCGCTGCGTGCCGCGTCGTCGCAGTTCAGCCCGGCGGAACTGGCCGGCGCAACGCTGTACACCAGCGCCGAGCCCTGCGCGATGTGCTCGGGCGGCGCGTACTGGGCCGGCATTGGCCGCGTGGTTTATGCGCTGGCCGAGAAAAGCCTGCTGGAACTGACCGGCAGTGATCCCGAGAATCCGACCCTGTCCCTGCCCTGCCGCGACGTGTTCGCACGTGGTCAGCGGACTGTGGACGTCATCGGCCCGACAATGGAAGACGAGGCGCGCGTGCCGCATCAGGGCTTCTGGCATCCCTGAGCGATCCCTTCGCCTTATCTGCCTTATCTGCTTTTTCCTTGCAGCGCCAAGCATGGGCTGCTCCGCTCTTCCCCCGGACTGATCAGCGCAATCAAGCCCGCCACCGGCGCCGCCAGCGCGCCAATCACGGTGGCGGCGCCTGCCTTCAAGGCGACGGTGCGGCGGTCGAGGCCGACCTCGGGATTCTCGAAGCTTCCTCGTATATACAGCGGCGAGCGCAGCGTGACGATGCGCAGCCCCTTGCTGTCCGGATGCAGCGTCAGGTCATAGCGTTCGCCCTGCAGGCTGATGGTGCCGCTCACGCCTATCGAGGCATCGCGGGTATCGAGCAGGAAGGTGCGGGCCCTGGCAATGCCATCGTCGACGGCCATGTCGGCGACCAGGCAGTTGATCGGCACTTGCCTGTCACCGAAGAATCTCGTAATCGCCGCCGACGCGATATTCAAGCCCGCCGCTTCGAGCACGAACTTGCTGACCGAGCCCTCGCTAATGACGGCGCTGACCTCGCCACTGGACGAGCCCAGCAAGGCTGCCACCGAATTGCCGCGTCCCTTCAGATCGGCGCGGGCGGCCAGACGCCCTACGCTGGCGGGTGCGTTGCCTACCTTGGGAAACAACTGCCTGAGCTCCAGCCCCTGCGCATGCAATTGCATCCGCCCTTGGGCCGGCTCGACCAGCCCGTCAATGCGCACCATGCCCTGCAGCCGGCCGCCGGCAATGCCGAAGCGCAGCGGGTCGAGTGTCAGCACGCCGGCCTTCATCGTCAGCCGCGTGTCGAGGTCTTCGATGGGCAAAGCTTCGCGCCGGATGATCTGCCGACCCGTGAAGCGCACGTCGACATCCATCTTGTGCCAGTGCTCGTTCTTGAATGGCGACACCGGCAGCACGCGCCCTTTCGGCTGCGCGATCTCGCCCGGCTTGGGCTTGCCGTCGTCGCCGACGCCGATCAGGCGGCCGAGGTCGACCAGCCGCAGGTGATTCGACGCCACTGTCCCGCTCAGCAGCGCGCGCGGCTGCTGGCGATAGCGCAGCGTGCCGCCGATGTCGCTCTGCCCGACCTTGCCGCTGAAGCGCTCGTAGCGCAAATCAAGCGCCCCCGGTACCAGGCGCCCGACCACTCGCCCCGAAGTCGAGAACTTCGGTGTCTTCGGCAGCAGCAAGCCGCTGATCGGGTACAGGTCGGCCATGCTGGCGCCACTGATTTCAAGCCGTATGTCGAGCGCGCTCGGGTCGGTGGGATCAGTCACGGTGCCGCGCGCGCTCACATGCGTGTCCCCGACCGTTACATCGGCTTCGACCGGATAACGTATGTCGCTGGTGCGCAGGGCCAGCAACGAACCGGCCAGTCCGTGACCGCGCAAGGACTCGTCGTTGTAGCGACCTGCCGCCACCCAGCGCACGCTGCCATCGGCGGCCGTATCGAGGGATAGCGTGAGGTCGGTCGCCTTGCCTTTGTCGAGATAACGCAGCTTGCCGCTGGCAATCGCCAGACTCGTGATGCCGAATCGCCAGCGCCGGGCGTCGTCGGCATTTTTCTGCATCGGTTCGAAGACCCAGTTCCTGCGTTCCGCGCCAGCTTTCTCGAACACGATGACGGGCCCGGCCAGTCGCGCCTCCTCTATGCGGATCTCATGCTGTGCCAGGGCTGGGAGGTTCAACGAGAAATCCAGCTGCGGTATGGTCGCCATCCATGGCCCGCTGACGGCCCAGTCCGGATTGCCGAGCGCAACGTCATGCGCCCGCAGGTGAGGCCAGGGCACGAAGCGCCACCAGCCGCGCGCTTCCGGCGGGCGCTCCCAGGCCACCGACAAATCACCGCGCAATTCGACCTGCCGTCCGGTCGCTTCGGCCACCCTGGCGGACAGCCAGGGCCGCGCACGGTTCCAGTCGAAGCTGGCAATGGCAATCACCAGCACCAGCAGCAGCGCAGCCAGCACGCCGATGCTGATGCCGGCGATGCGCAGCAAACGCCCCGGCCAGGCACTGCAACCGGCCGGCACTGAGCCTCCCCTGTCCACCGCAGCTTGCCTCCCTTGCTGCCGTCAGGCTTGCGCCGGCGGCATACCCTCCTTCATCGCCTTGCTGATCTGCCCCCGCAGCTCCTGCGAGTCCTGGTGATGATGCACGGCGACAGCATGCTGCACCGCCGCCTCGAGCAGTTCATTCTCGCTATCGGCGCTGATGGCGATCGTACAGTTCATCTCGCTCGGTACTTCCCGGCAATCCACATACTTGCGTGTCATGGCTGTCTCCTGTCCTCAAGTTGATGAGCGGAGCGGCCAGCGAACTGGCCACTTCCCGACGTATTGGACAAGTCGGCCAAGCGATTGATTTTTGCATTGGGGAAACTGGTTGCAGAGTGTAAGCGTGCAGCGAATCAATCTTGCCGAACGATATGTTGTGGTCACCGGTCGATGCGATCGGAAAAGCAAACCCACCACTACCGATTCCAATAAAGGACGAATCATGAAAAAGCTAATGATCCTCTCGGCCATCGTACTTGTCGTCACCGGCTCTGCTTTCGCACGGCAGGGCGGGGCGGACGGCAATCATGGCGCGGCAGGCGCACCCAACAGCAGCTTCGGCCAGTCCTCGTCGGGCACGGCGAAGGCCGGCGGCATGGATGGCAAGGCCCAATCGGATGCAGCACACATGGCGCACAAAAAGGATACCGACGACCGCGGCCAGCATATGGGTGATACCAAGAGCCAGCACATGGGCGATACCAAGGGCAAGCATATGGGCGACACCAAGGGCAAGCACAAGGGCGAGAAGAACGAGATGAAGAAAGGCGGCGACAAGATGTAAGCCTCGGCATTATTCATCCCGGTTCGCACAAGGCCCGCTTCGCGCGGGCCTTGTCCATCCGCCGCCGCCCGCATCACCGGATGCCGACGGCAGCATAAAGATTTTCTCGCTCGCGCCGATACAGTGACTGATGGGCGCAGAAGCGCGCACCCGAAGCGCGCTGCACCCCATCAATGCCGCGTTGCCGAATTGGCAGCGCCGACTGTGGGGCGAATGCGATGAAACCAAACCTACTCCTGCTTGCGATACTGTCTGCCGCGCTGGCCTCCGGCCTTGCGGGCTGCAGCAGCGCGCGCATGCCGACACTGGACGACCTCGCGTGGAGCGCCACCAGTTGGGACACGCACCAGCTGTGGGGCTTCGACAAGCACCAGAATCAGTACGTACGTCATCTCAATCGTGACGGCCCGAGCGAATTCACCTTTTCCAACGGCGACAAGCTGACTGGCACCTTCAAGGGCGGCTTCGTGCTGAGCCCGGCCCGGGTCGACTACGCCGACGGCAAGGTCTATTACGGCAGCTTCCTGAAGAACGCCATCCACGGCACCGGCACCATGACCTACCCGAACGGCGACCGTTACGACGGCACGTTTGCGAAGGGACGGCGCCATGGCCGCGGCATCTATCGCTTCGCGACCGGCGGCCGTTATACCGGCGACTTCAACAACGACATGCTGACCGGCGTCGGCAGCTTCGTGTACGCGAACGGCGATGCCTATACGGGTCAGGTGCTGAACGGCATGCACCATGGTCGCGGCAAGCAGACCTTTGCCGGCGGCCGTGTGCCGCTGGAAGGCGTGTGGGACCACGGTGCCTTCGTACAGATGGAAAGGCTCAACTGAGCAAACCAGCGCGGAGGGTCCAGGGCGGCTGCGAACAGCCCCGGGTGGCTTCGCTTGTTGCCGCTTGACGCAGCTTGATGAAGCTGTCGGGAGCTCGGCACCGGCTTCATGGCCGCGGGATCCGCAGCTGAACCTCAACGTTTCAGGAAGACCTCGGCCAGATCGTCTTCGGTGAACCAGAACTCGATCATCTTCACCAGTTTGCGATCCGGCGTCAGGTAGGCATGCACCCCACGCTGCCAGACGAAGATAGGGCCGGGCGCGCCGGCCTTGATCTCGATCGCATCCGGCTTGCCGTATTTCGATTGCAGCACTGCCAGCCGCTGCGGCTTTTCCGGTATCCAGCGTATGCGTACCAGCGCCAGCCTGTCTTCGAGCGGACGGGCCAGCGCATCGCGCTGCTGGCGTATCAGCAGGTTGATGGATTTGGCCTGCGGGTTGTCCGCATGGTTGACGGTGGCCGGCAAGTTCTTTTGCAGGTCGGCCAGCTTCTGCTTGCGCTTTTCGTCATCGTGCTCGAACAACAGCGCCACCAGGCCATCTGCGCCGTCGACATCGAGCATGCAGTAGTACTGGTTCTCCTTCAGCCAGGGTGGATGCTCGGCATCGAGCTTCGCGTTCGGGAAACGCATCCGCACCGAAGCCAGTGTCTGCAGCGGCTCCAGTCCGAGAAAGGATTCGGCCTGTGCGAAGCGGGGCAGCGCAAGCACCGTCAGCAACAGCAGCACGGCGGCCGCATACGGCCAGACGAAGTTCACGCGCCAGGCACGCGCAGTGTGCGACGCTTGCCGCGTACGCCCCGTTGCGAGCCGAACGCCCGGCACTTCAGGCCGCACGCCAGAACGCGTAAGCGACATCGCTGATCGGCGTCTTCGCCTTCTTTGCCATCTGCAGCACCCTCGCCTTCGTCGATTCGGCAGCCAGTTCGCCGAGCAGCAAACGCTGCGACTTGATCATGCGCGTGATGCGCAAATGATTATGGTCAGAGGAGCGCAACCAGCCTTTGCTGCGCGCAAGGAAATCGAGGAACCATTGCGCCGACCTCTCGAGATTCATCGTCGCCGGCGACGATTTGTGGATCAGGTCGATCTCGGCCGGCTCCAGCACCGGTGCATCGGGGAAGGCACCACTGGGCTCGGCCAGCGGGAAGACCCACTGAATGAAGTCATGCGTACTCTCGATCTGCTGGTCGTTGAACTGCCAGATGTCCGACAGGTAGCGTCCCTGATGGTCAGGGCCGACATCCTGCAGGAAGGACAGAAGCTTCATGCGCACCTCCGGGAAGGCTGGTCATGTCACTACTGTAACCCAAACGCCTAGCGCCCCGGTTGGCGGTACGAGTGACCGATTTCAACGCCCTGCTGCCCGACCATGGAATAATCCGGGGGGGGCGCCTGCGGGCGCCCTTTCAACCCCGACCAGAACAAGACCACCCCGACCGATGCCGGATACCTTGCCCTCCCTCGACGCCGCCCTGGCGCTGCTGCGCTCCCATCCCGATTACCGTGTGCTGACCCGCATACCCGAGCGCACCCACTATGCTGATCCGGGCCAAGCCGGCGAGCGCACGGTCCGCAAGGGCATCATCCTCGACACCGAGACCACCGGCAAGACGGCCGGCCGCGACAAGATCATCGAACTGGGCATGGTCGCCTTCGAATACGATGCCGAGACCGGCGAAGCCTTCCGCATCCTGGGCAGCTTCAACCAGCTGGAAGACCCGGGCATGCCGATCCCGCCCGAGGCAACGGCCGTCAATGGCATTACCGACGAGATGGTGCAGGGCAAACAGATCGACGACGAGGCGGTTGCCGAATTCATCAAGGATGCGAGCCTGATCGTGGCACATAACGCACGTTTCGATCGCGGCTTCTGCGAAGTGCGCTTTCCGTTCTTCGAGAACTATGCGTGGAGCTGCTCGTTCGAGGAAGTCGCCTGGGACGAAGAAGGCCTGGGCTCGGCGAAGCTGGAATTCATCGCCTACAAGTTCGGCCTGTTCTATGACGCACACCGCGCCGAGACCGACTGCCGTGCACTGCTGGAGATACTGCAGCATCCGCTGCCTAATTCGGGCACGCCGGCGCTGAAGTCACTGGCCGAGTTCGTGAACCGCAGCACCTGCACGATACGCGCGCTGAACTCGCCATTCAGCACCAAGGATGTCCTGAAGGGACGCGGCTATCGCTGGGATGCCGAAGTCCGGACCTGGTACACCACCGTGCTCACGCGCGCAGCGATGGAAGAAGAAATCGCGTGGCTGAAGGAAAGCGTCTACGGCGGCAAGACCGCGACGCTGGAATTCGATGTATCGGATGCGACGAACCGCTATTCAGGTCGGCCTGGCAAGGTGCAGGCCAAACACTACTGAGAAAGTCGTCGAGAACGGCGAGGCACCCTCGCCGATTACTGCCGACGGAAAGCGGAAAATCCGGCAGCAGGAAAGCCTGACAAGCTCAGGCCTGCATACCGGCGCTCATGCGCTTGCGCACCAGTCGGCTGGTGCGCATCATGGTCGCGATCTCGCGCCCAGGATGCTTCTGCTCGAGGCCGCGCTTGGTGATCACCACCGCAGCGGCACGCGCCGACATCGACGCGAACGACGACAGGTCCACTTCCTGCGCAAGACGCAGCGCTTCTTCGCAAACGTCAAACTCCATCGCGTGCAGCGTTTTCAGTTCTTCGATCAGTTCAGCGCGACGCATGTTTGTCTCTCTGCAGGTCGGGTGGGTTGGTGGAAGCATCCGAAGGGATGAAGGAACCATTGATCTCCGCAGCGGGATCGATGGCCAGTGTCTCGTAATACAAATCGCCCAGCACGCGCGCACCGGCCAGCAGCTCGAGCGAATGCGCATGGATGTCGCCGTGCACGACGCCGGCAATGATGGCATTGCGGCAGTGCAGGTTGCCCGTCAGTCGGCCGCGCGTGCCGATCACGCCCGTGGTCTTGTCGCTGCCCTTGCCCTTGAGGTCGCCATTGAGCGCGCCATCGAGATAGAAGATGCCATCGAACTCGATGGTGCCACGTATCGAAGTCTCGAAGTCGATGCGCGTGTCAGCCATCTGCCGGTTGCTCAGCAAACGCTTGTCGATACTTCCCATGGAGGTTTCCGTGCTGGTGAGTTGTCCATGAATGTCGGGCAAGCACGGGGTGGTGTCAATCAATCAATTCGCATCAATTTGGCATCTTTCTACAATCAGCTTGCAGAGTGATGGCTTAACGATTGATTTGATTGGCTTATGCGTGCGCTGTCTGTAGATGAGAAAAATGCAGGGCTTTCAGGACTGAAAGTGCAAAGATTTTCAGATTCCTAACAGCGCAGCAGGAAACGGTGCAAAAAACGAAAGCACGTCATTCGCTGTCCGTCAGCAGATCACGAACCTGCTTCGGCAAGCGGGGCAGTGGCTCGGCGGCCGTGGACGCCCCCGCCGCATCACCTTCTGCATCCGCAAACTTCTTCGAAATTTGCTTGGTAGGCTTCACGCCTAGCTCCTTCAGCATTTCGGCCTGACGAATCAGGTTGCCTTTGCCGGTCGACAGGCGCGACGTCGCTTCGGTGTACGAGTCCTGCGCCTGCCGCAAGCGGTCGCCGAGGGCTTCCATGCTGTCGGCGAACAGCGCCAGCTTGTCGTAAAGCTCAGCGCCGCGCTTGGCGATTTCCTGCGCATTGCGGTTCTGCGATTCCTGCCGCCACAGGTGGGCGACAGTACGCACCACGAACAGCAGCGTTGACGGGCTTACCAGCAGCACGTTCTTTTCCCACGCGCTCATGAACAAGCCCTTGTCATTCGAGATGGCGGTCATGAAAGCCGGTTCGAGCGGGATGAACATGAGCACGAAGTCGAGCGACTGCACGCCCTCGTACAGCAGGTGGTACTTCTTGTCCGACAGGCCGCCGATATGGCGCTTGATCGATGTCAGGTGTTCGTCCAGCCGCTTTTTCTGCTGGGTCGCATCTTCTTCTGACACCAGCGCTTCATACGCGGTCAGCGACACCTTGGAATCGATCACCAGTTGGCGGTTGCCCGGCAACTGCACCACCACGTCCGGACGACGGTTGTTACCCTCTTCATTGTTCGCGCTGTGCTGGACGAAGAACTCATGCCCTTCGCGCAGGCCCGAGGCTTCGAGGATGGTCTCCAGCACCAGTTCGCCCCAGTTGCCCTGGGTCTTGCTGTCGCCGACCAGCGCCTTGGTCAGGTTCTTCGCATCGTCGGACAGGGCCTGGTTCAGCTTGGCGAGCTGGCTGACCTGCTCGGCCAGCGCGGTACGGTCACGCACATCCTGCAGGCGGCCATGGTCGACCTGCTGCTTGAATTCTTCGAGCTTGGTCTTCAGCGGGCTCAGCAGGTTGCTCAGGTCCTTCTCGCTCTGTTCGGAGAATTTCTTGCTCTTCTCGTCCAGCACCTGCGCCGCCAGCGCCTTGAATTCGTTGGACAGCGCCTCGCGCGCCTTGCTCAACAATTCGATTTTTTCCGCTGCATTTTCTCGCTCGCCTTTCAGCTCGGTTTCGGCCGCTGCCAGCAGAGAACGCAGCTGTGCATGGTCATCGCGCAGCTGCGCCAGTTCACGCTCGAAGCCTTGCGCCTGTGCGGCCCGCGTCTCTGCTGCAGCCAGCCGGGCAGCTGCCTCCGCCTGTGCCTGTGCGAGTTCCCCGTCGGCGCGCGCACGTGCCAGCAGGCGGCCGAACCACAAGCCAGCGCCGAAACCTGCAGAGAGCAGCACCAGCAGCGCGAGGATCAGCGAAAAACTCAGGTTCATGCAGGGTTCTCCTTGCCAGATGGCAAACAAGGGCGTGAAAAATGCCCCTATTATCGCCGCTGGCCGGCTTACAGGTCGTGACACTTTTCCGCTTCCAACCGGCATCACGGGTCCTTACACTGCTTGCACAGGCTTCAATAAAGGAGACCCGCCATGAAGACCCGAATCGCCGCCCTCGTCCTGATGACCGCCTGCGCAGGCGCTGCCCAGGCCCACTCTGGCGATGTGCTCGTCGGCGTTGCCGCCGGCACCGTGATCGGCAGCGCCATTTCCGGCGGCAGGCCCGGTGTCAGCGTCACCTATGGCTATGGCTACCCGTACTCGGTGTATGCACCGCCGCCGGTGGTCTATGCCCCGCCCCCGCCGGCCGTC
>JACCDI010816335.1_pt1 | contig 13317 bp, 10 predicted proteins | sample 7442791 | NCBI WGS metagenome assembly JACCDI01 (sample SAMN15323434, study PRJNA562643) | freshwater metagenome | isolation source: river surface water | place: USA:Blue River Watershed | collected 2017-08-15
AGATGCGGTTTTCCAGCTCGAGCAAGGGGTCTTCGGCCCACACGGGCTCCTCGTGGTGGATGTAGGCGTGGTTCACCGGGTCGTGGATGAAACGCATGTGGTCCACACGCGGCAGCAGCTGCGCCCCATAGACCTTGCGGTTGGCCGGCAGCCCGCCCACGCTCATGCCGCCGAAATTGACGCCGTGGTAGCCCTTTTCGCGGCCAATGAAGACGTTGCGGTGGCCTTCGCCCCGGGCGCGGTGGTAGGCCAGGGCAACCTTGAGCGCGGTGTCGGCGGCTTCGGAGCCGGAGTTGCAGAACAGCACCTTGTTGAGGTCGCCGGGCGCCATCTCGGCGATCATCTGTGCGGCCTTGAAGGCCTGGTCGTTGCTGGCCTGAAACGCGGTGGCGTAGTCCAGCGTGTCGAGTTGCTTCTTGATGGCCTCGTTGATCGGCTTGCGGTTGTGGCCTGCACCCACGCACCACAGGCTGGAGATGCCGTCGAGCACCTGGCGGCCGTCGTGGGTGGTGAAGTGCATGCCCTCGGCCGCCACGAACACGCGCGGATCCTTCTTGAAGTGGCGGTTGGGCGTGAAGGGCAACCACTGGTTGTCCATGGGAAGGTCGTGGAGGTTCATGTTGCGTGTCCCCTGTTGCATGGCCTCCAGTTTAAAGGCCGATGCGGCCTCCGCAGTCGTGCCTTGGTGACATCATCTCTGTTCCAGCCATGAAAAAGGCCGCCCAAGGGCGGCCTGAGCAGACCCGGAGGGGGTCCGCCTGCTTGGCTTCGATCAGTCGGCGTATTTACCGGCTGCATCCACAGCGGCCTTGATCTTTTCCATTTCGGCAGCCACGAATTTCTTGTGTTCTGCAGGCTCCACGCGCTTGTCGGTGACGACGATGGCGCCCAGGCCTTCCTGGCGCTTGATGAATTCAGGATCCTTGAGCGCTTTCTTCAGGCCATCGTTGAGCATCTTGAGCACGTCAGGAGGCGTGCCCTTGGGGGCGTACATGCCATGCCAGATGGTCAGATTGAAGTTCTTCAAGCCCATTTCCTGCAGCGACGGGTAGTGCTTGAGCACAGGATGGTTTGACAACGGCTTGGCGGTGGTGACGGCAAAGGCCTTGATGCGACCCGATTCGATCTGGCTGGTGGTGTTGGTGGTCTGGTCGCACATGACGTCCACCTGGCCGCCCATCAGCGCCGTCATGGCCGGAGCTGTGCCACCAAAAGGAATGGTCGTCATGGCATCCTTGGTCTGCAGGGTCGATTGCCACAGCAGGCCGCAGATGTGAGAAGCCGAGCCCAGACCGGCATGGGCAATATTGAGCTTGCCAGCATTGGCGCGGATGTAGTTTTCGAAGTCGCGGTAGGTGTTGGCTGGCAGCTGCGGCTTGCCCACCAGGGTCATGGGCACTTCATTGATCATGCCCAGGTATTCGAAGTCTTCGAGCGCCTTGTAACCCAGCTTGCGGTACAGCGCCGGGGTGGCGGCCATGCCGATGTGCCAGACCAGCAGGGTGTGGCCGTCGGGGTTGGCCTTGGCCACCTTGGTGGCGGCAATCGTGCCACCTGCGCCGGCCGTGTTCTCGACCACGAAGTTACCGCCGGGCACCGCCTTGCGCATGGCTTCGGCCAGGTCGCGGGCCACGCGGTCGGTCGGACCGCCAGCGGCAAAAGGCACCACAAAGGTCACCGGCTTGGAACCCGGGAAGTTCTGCGCTTGTGCGCCTGCAGCGGCAACAGCGCTCAGCGCGGCGAGTGCAATCCATTTTTTCATCTGCTTACTCCTGCAAAATTCATCAGAACAAGCAGTTTATGACCTTCAGCGGATTTTGAAATCGCGGGAATTACTTAGCGGTAACCCCTAATAAGTCCTTGATTTCAAAAGGACTTTGACCGGAACCCATCAACCTCTCAGTCAACTCATTTGTAGCTGCGCGCGTCCTCTATCACCTTGCCGTCGTTGGGCAGGCTGCCCAGTGCGACATACTGGACATCGCCGCGCAGCTTGGTGACGTCGCGCATGGCGTCGGCAATTTTCAATTGCAATGTTTCAGACGGCGCGGCGGTTTCCACCTGCAGCGCCATCTGGTCGTTGGCCATCTCTCCGGTCACCACCAGTCGCGCCTTGCTGACCTCGGGGAAGCGCTTGACGATTTCGGCGATCTGGCCCGGGTGCACGAACATGCCACGCACCTTGGTGGTCTGGTCGGCGCGGCCCATCCAGCCCTTGATGCGGGTGTTGGTGCGGCCCGTCGGGCAGGCCCCTGGCAGCACAGCCGAAAGGTCGCCGGTGCCAAAGCGGATCAGCGGGTAGTCGGGGTTGAGCACCGTGACCACCACTTCGCCGACTTCGCCTTCGGTCACTGGGTCGCCGGTGCCGGGGCGCACGATCTCGACGATCACGCCTTCGTCGAGCACCAGGCCTTCACGGGCGGCCGTCTCGTAGGCGATCAGGCCCACGTCAGCTGTCGCATAACACTGGTAGGCCGCCACGCCTTGGGCTGTGAACCAGTCACGCAGCGAGGGGGGGCAGGCCTCGCCCGACACCAGTGCCTTGGTGATGGAGAGCTTCTGCCCCGCCTCGGTGGCTTTTTCTATCAGGATCTTGAGGAAGCTCGGTGTGCCCGAATAGCCCACGGGCCGCAGGTCTGCGATGGCGGCCAGCTGCTGTTCGGTGTTGCCCACACCGCCCGGGATCACCGTGCAGCCCAGCGCATGCGCGCCGCTTTCCATGATCCAGGCCCCTGGCGTGAGGTGGTAGGAAAAACAGTTGTGCACCAGGTCACCTGCTTCGAAGCCTGCAGCCGCCATGGCCCGCGCTGCGCGCCAGTAGTCGGTGGCCGCGCCTTCGGGTTCATAGATCGGCCCCGGCGACTGGTAGACACGCCGCGCGCCGCTGGGGCGCAGCATGCCTTTCCAGCCAATGGTCGAAAAACCGCCGAAGGGATCGGTGGCGCGCTGGGCCTGCTGGCGCTCCAGCAGTTCGTATTTGCGCGTGACCGGCAGATGGGCCAGTGCGGCGCGGTTGGTCACCGATGCGGCGTCCACGTCCCGGAGGATCTCGGCAAACGCTGTGCTGTGCTTTTGCGCATTGGCAATCTGCGCCGGCAGGGCGGCCATGAGGGCGGCTTCACGTTCCTGGGGGCTGCGGGTTTCGAGGGCGTCGTGGTGCTGGCTCATGGTGTATGGACAAGGTAAACGGTTCAGGTCAACGCCCCGTGACTCGGCTTGGCCGAGCCGGTGGGGCGGCCCCCTTGAGGGGGAGGCGGCGTAGCCGCATCGGGGGTGGTCAGGCCAACCAGCGCTTGCGGCGCTTGTAGCTCTTGACGTCCTTGAAGCTCTTGCGCTCGCCACCACCCACACCCAGGTAGAACTCTTTGACGTCTTCGTTGGTGCGCAGGTACTCGGCCTCGCCGTCCATCACGATGCGCCCGGATTCCATGATGTAGCCGTAGTCGGCGTATTTGAGCGCCATGTTGGTGTTCTGCTCGGCGATCAGGAAAGTGACTTTTTCCTTCTCGTTGAGGTCCTTGACGATGTTGAACACCTCTTCCACGATCTGCGGGGCCAGTCCCATGGACGGTTCGTCGAGCAGCACCATGTTGGGGTTGGTCATCAGGGCGCGGCCGATGGCGCACATCTGCTGCTCGCCACCCGAGGTGTAAGCGGCCTGCGAGGTGCGACGTGTTTTCAGGCGCGGGAAGTAGGTGTAGACCTTGTCGAGGTTGGCCGCAATCTCGCCCTTGTCCTTGCGTGTGTAGCTGCCTGTCAGCAGGTTTTCCTCGATGGTCAGGTGGGCAAAGCAGTGCCGGCCTTCCATGACCTGCACCACGCCGCGGTTGACCAGGTCGGCCGGTGAAAGGTTTTCGATGCGCTCGCCGCGCAGCTCGATCGAACCTTTGGTGACTTCCCCGCGCTCACCCTTGAGCAGGTTGGAGACCGCACGCAATGTGGTGGTCTTGCCGGCGCCGTTACCGCCGAGAATGGCCACAATGCCTTGCTCGGGCACCTGCAGCGACACGCCCTTGAGCACGAGGATCACGTGGTTATAGATGACCTCGATGCCGTTGACGTTCAGAACGATGTTTTTCGTGTCCATGATGAACCTTGTCTTTGGTGACCAGATGAAAAGACCGTTAAGGCCCTTTCATCTGGCGGCTGCTGATGCAGCCACCAGATGCGTCACTGCGAGGGCTACAGGTCGGTGGCAGTCCATGACTGGATGGCCACGCGGCAGATGCCGCTCGCGATGACGCCCGAGTGGATCAGGACTGGCAGTCCTGGGGTGAACGGCGCTGGAGCTTCTTCTCGGCAGCGTACTTGTCAGCCGCGGTCTTAACCATGGGCTTGATGATTTGCTCATCGGCCTGGTACCAGTCGCTGCTGAACTCCCACTTGCTGCCGTTCCATGTGTGGATACGCGCCCAGGCGGCACCCATGTGGTCCTGGCAGCTGGTGGAGATGGGACGCATCACGCCCTTGAAGCCCAGCGCATCCAGTTTGGCCTGGGTCAGGTCCAGGTTCTCCAGACCCCAGCGGACTTGCTCGCCGGTCATGACCTTGCCCTTGCCGAAACGTTCCTGCGCGCGGCGGACCCCTTCGACGCCAAACATGGCACTCATGGCGCCACGAACGTACAGCACCTGGCCCACTTCATCTTTGGGACCGGTGCCCTGGCCTTTGCTGTGCACCTTCTCCAGAATTTCCTTCACAAATGCGGCGTTGGGCTCTGCGCCGTGCTGCATGGTGATGGCGTTGTAGCCCTTGGCGCCTTCACCGATGTCCTTGACATCGGGTTCGGCACCGGCCCACCACACGCCGTAGATCTTGTCACGCGGGTAACCGGTGGCCTGGGCTTCCTTGAGCAGGGTGGAGTTCATCACGCCCCAGCCCCAGTTGACCACGTAGTCGGGACGGTCGCGGCGGATCTGAAGCCAGGTGGACTTCTGCTCCACGCCCGGGTGTGTGACGGGCAGCAGGCTCAGCTTGAAGCCGTGCATGGCAGCACGTTCCTGCAGGATCGGGATGGCTTCCTTGCCAAAGGGGCTGTCGTGATAGACCAGGGCGATGTGCTTGCCCTTGAGCTTGTCGGCGCCGCCTTCCTTTTTGATGATGTGCTGGATGATCACGTCACCGGCCACCCAATAGGTGCCGGCAATCGGGAAATTCCACTTGAACACACCGCCATCCTGCGACTCGCTGCGACCATAGCCGGCAGTGATCAGCGGTATCTTGTCGTTCGGCGCTTTTTCAGTCAGCGCAAAGGTGATGCCAGTGGAAAGTGGCTGGAAGACGGTGGCGCCCTTGCCTTTCAGGCGTTCGTAGCATTCCACGCCACGGTCGGTCGCATAGCCTGTTTCGCACTCTTCAAAGCTGAGCTTGACGCCGTTGATGCCGCCGCGTGCGTTGACCAGTTTCAGATAGTCCACATACCCGTTGGCAAAGGGAATCCCGTTGGGGGCGTAAGCGCCGGTGCGGTAGACCAGAACAGGGAAGAACTGCTCTTTGGCCTGGGCTGTGGCGATGGTGGGCAAGAGTGCGCTGGTCAGACCAGCGGCAGCCACCGACGCGGCAAGGACGAGTTGACGAAGCTTCATGGTTTGTCTCCTAGGGTTGGGTTGAAGCACGGGGAAGAAACGGACAATGTCTGAATTCAGGTCAATGAGGGAAGGGCCAAAGCCTCAGCTTTTGCTTGCCGATGGACCACAGTTTGGCCAGGCCATGAGGCTCAACGATCAGGAACCAAACGATGAGCGCGCCGAAAATCATGAATTCGGCATGGGCTACAGCGGCGGTGGAAATGCTCACACCCACCAGGTCACCAGCCCAGGGCAGGAATTGGTTCAGGAAAATCGGCAACACCACAATGAAGGCGGCACCAAAGAAGCTGCCCATGATGGAGCCCATGCCGCCAATGATCACCATGAACAGCAGCTGGAAGGATCGATCGATCGAGAAGGCTGCAGGCTCCCAGGAACCCAGATGCACAAAGCCCCAGAGCGCGCCGGCCACGCCGACGATGAAGGAGCTGACTGCGAAGGCACTGAGCTTGGCGTACATGGGACGGATGCCGATCACGGCAGCCGCCACGTCCATGTCGCGAATCGCCATCCATTCGCGGCCAATGGCGCTGCGCACGAGGTTTTTGGCCAGCAGGCCGAACACCACCAAAAAGCCCAGGCAGAACAGGTACTTTTCAACCGGCGTGTTGATGGCCCAGCCCGCCACGCTCAGATTCGACACGGAAACCGATCCAGAAGCGTTGTTGTTGGTGAACCAGCCGATGCGCAGGAAGGCCCAGTCGCAGAAAAACTGGGCTGCCAGTGTGGCCACCGCCAGATAAAGCCCTTTGACGCGCAAGCTCGGGATTCCGAAGATCATGCCCACCAGGGTGGCAAAGAAACCGCCTGACAGCAGCGCCACAATGAGTGGCATGCCTTCGATGCGAACGTAGGTGTTGTAAGCCATGTAGGCCCCGACCGCCATGAACGCGCCTGAGCCGAGCGAGATCTGTCCGCAGTAGCCCACCAGAATATTGACGCCCAGGGCCGCCAGTGACAGGATCAGGAAGGGAATCAGGATGGCGCGGAATATGTATTCATCGGCCAGCAAGGGCACGCCGATCGCCGCGAAAGCAATGATGGCAAGGATGGCCCAGCGGTCCTGGGTGATCGCGAAAATCTGCTGATCGGCGCGGTAGGAGGTCTTGAACTGACCATTTTCCCTGTAGAACATTTCAATGACTCCTTAGACGCGATCGATGATTTTTTCACCAAAGAGGCCCTGCGGACGAAACAGCAGGAACACCAGGGCCAGCATGTAGGCAAACCAGATTTCGATACCGCCGCCCACCAGGGGGCCCAGATAGACTTCGGAGAGCTTTTCGCCCACGCCGATGATCAGGCCACCGATGATGGCGCCGGGCACCGAAGTCAGCCCCCCCAGAATGATCACGGGGAGGGCGCGCAGTGCCACGGTGGTCAACGAGAATTGCACCCCCAGCTTGGAGCCCCAGATGATGCCGGCGACCAGGGCTGTGATCCCGGCCACGCACCAGACAATAACCCAGATGCGGTTGAGCGGAATGCCGATGGATTGAGCTGCCTGGTGATCATCCGCGACTGCGCGAAGAGCGCGTCCCGTACCGGTTTTCTGGAAAAACAGGGTCAGAGCGGCCACCAGCACTGCTGCCACGACGGCTGCAATCACATCCTCCTGATTGATGAGCACGCCTCCTTCGAAAATGCCTTCAAGCACGAACATGGGGTCCTTGGGCATCCCCACGTCGATCTTGTAGATGTCGCTTCCGAAGAGGGTTTGACCAAAACCATCGATGAAGTACGTGATGCCCAGTGTGGCCATCAGCAGGGTCACCCCCTCCTGGTTGACCAGATGACGCAGCACGAGACGTTCGATCAGCCAGGCCAGGATGAACATGAAGCCCACGGAAACGACAAATGCCAGCGTATTGGCCACTAGCTTGTTGTCGATGCCGGTCCAGGCGGGGATCCATTCGGCAAATCGGGCCATAGACAGCGCTGCGACCAACACCATGGCCCCCTGGGCGAAGTTGAAGACTCCCGAAGCCTTGAAGATCAGCACAAAGCCGAGGGCCACCAGCGAATACAGCATGCCGGCCATCAGGCCGCCAAACAGGGTTTCCAGAAAGAATGCCATTTGCTTGTCCTTGTCTGTACCGTCAGTGCGAGGTGCCCAGGTAGGCACGGATCACGTCTTCGTTGTTGCGCACTTCGTCGGGAGCGCCGTCACCGATCTTCTTGCCGTAGTCCAGCACGACCACCCGGTCGGAGATGTCCATTACCACGCCCATGTCGTGCTCGATCAGCACGATCGTGGTGCCAAATTCGTCGTTGACGTCGAGGATGAAGCGGCACATGTCCTGCTTTTCCTCCAGGTTCATGCCGGCCATGGGCTCATCGAGCAGCAGGACCTGCGGCTCCATGGCCAGGGCGCGGCCCAGGTCGACTCGTTTCTGCAGGCCGTAGGGCAGCTGGCCTACTGGCGTCTTGCGGAAGGCCTGAATTTCAAGGAAATCAATGATGTGCTCGACGCGCTCCCTGTGCGCTTCTTCCTCGCGCTGGGCAGGGCCAATCCGCAGTGCCTGCAGGAACAGGTTGCTTTTGATCTTGAGGTTGCGGCCCGACATGATGTTGTCGATCACGCTCATGCCCTTGAACAGCGCCAGGTTCTGGAAGGTGCGGGCAATGCCCATCTCGGCGACCTGACGGCTGTTCATGTGGTCGAAGGTCTGACCCCGGAAGGTGATGTTGCCTTCCTGGGGGATGTAGACACCATTGATGCAGTTGAGCATCGAGCTTTTGCCAGCGCCGTTGGGGCCGATGATGGCGCGAATCTCGTGTTCCTTCACGTTGAAGGAGATGTCGGTCAGCGCCTTGACGCCACCGAACCGCAGGCTGATGTTCTTGACGTCGAGGATGACGTCACCAATGATCTTGCTCATAGAGCCCCCACGCTTGTCATTTCATGTACTGCGCTGCCCCCCGAGGGGGCCTTCGCATCTTGGAGCGGTCCTGCGATGCTCATCATGCTGCTGCCTTCACAGGGGTGAACGTCTTGGCGTCCATGATCTTGAGGGTGGCGCTCACGCTGCCGGTGCGGCCGTCTTCGAACTTCACCACCGTCTCGATGAACTGTTCGGTCTTGCCGCCGTAAAGACCGTCAATGAGGGGCTGGTATTTCTCTGCGATGAAGCCGCGGCGCACCTTGTTCGTGCGGGTGAGTTCGCCGTCGTCGGCGTCCAGTTCCTTGTGCAGCACCAAAAAGCGGCTGACCTGGCTGCCTGCCAGCATCGCGTCTTCGGCCAGGTCGGCGTTGACCTTCTCCACGCATTCGCGGATGAGTTCATAGACCTCGGGTTTTTGGGCCAGGTCGGTGTAGCCGGCGTAGGGCAGGTTGCGACGCTCGGCCCAGTTGCCCACCGCGTCAAAGTCGATGTTGATCATCACGCAGACCTTTTCGCGGCCGTCGCCGTAGGCCACGACTTCCTTGATGTGCGGGAAGAACTTGAGTTTGTTTTCGACATACTTGGGCGCGAACATGGCGCCGTCGTTGACGCCGCCCTGGATGCGGCCCACGTCTTTCACGCGGTCGATGATCTTGAGGTGGCCGTGGTTGTCCAGGAAGCCCGCGTCGCTGGTGTGGTACCAGCCGTCGGCCGTGAGCACTTCTTCGGTGGCCTTGGGGTTCTTGTAGTACTCCTTGAGCAGGCCGGGCGACTTGACCAGGATCTCGCCGTTGTCGGCCAGTTTGATCTCCACGCCCTTGCAGGGCACGCCCACGGTGTCGGCGCGCGCTTCATTGTCGGGCTGCAGGCAGACGAACACGGCGGTTTCGGTTGAGCCGTAGAGCTGCTTGATGTTCACGCCGATCGAGCGGTAGAAGGTGAACAGGTCCGGGCCGATGGCCTCACCCGCGGTGTAGGCCACGCGCACCCGCGAGAAGCCCAGGTTGTTGCGCAGCGGACCGTAGACCATCCAGTTGCCCAGCTGGTAGCTCAGGCGGTCCATCAGGCCCACCGGCTTGCCATCCATGAGGGCCGGACCGACGCGTTTGGCCACGTCCATGAAGTGGTGGAACATCTTGCGCTTGAAGCTGCCTGCATCTTCCATCCGGATCATCACGCTGGTCAGCATGCCCTCGAACACGCGGGGTGGTGCGAAATAGTAGGTCGGGCCGATTTCCTTGAGGTCGATGGTCACCGTGGCGCCCGACTCTGGGCAGTTGACCACGTAACCGCAGACCAGCCACTGGGCATAGCTGAAGATGTTCTGGCCAATCCAGGCCGGCGGCAGATAGGCCAGCACGTCTTCGGCGCTGGTGAGCTTGTCGAACTCTGCGCCTGCCTGGGCGCGATCGATCAGCGAGCGGTGGGTGTGCACCACCCCTTTGGGGTTGCCGGTGGTGCCCGAGGTGAAGAACATCGCTGCCACGTCGGCGGGCGCGGCTTTTTCGGCTTCGGTGTGGAAAAACTGAGGGTGCTGCTGAGCAAAGACGCCGCCGGCCGCAATCAATTCGTCCAGCGAACCCAGACCGTCTTCGGTGTAATTACGCAAGCCGCGAGGATCGTCAAAGAAAATGTGCTGCAGCTGCGGGCATTGCTCGCGCACTTCGAGCATCTTGTCGACCTGCTCCTGGTCTTCGACCACTGCAAAGCGGACTTCGGCATTGTTGATCGGGAAGACGCATTCGGCGGCCACGGCGTCCTGGTACAGCGGCACCGGAATGGCGCCCAGCGATTGCGCGGCCAGCATGGTGGCGTAAAGGCGCGGGCGATTGGCGCCGACCACGATCAGGTGTTCCCCACGGTGCAGGCCGGCCTGGTGCAGGCCGCAAGCCACGTGCTCCACCAGCCGGGCCAGATCGGCCCAGGACATGGTCTGCCAGATGCCGTATTCCTTCTCGCGCAGGGCGGGAGCCGTCGGGCGCTGCTGGGCGTGTTGGCGCAGCAGTTGAGGAAAGGTCGTGGATGTCACTTGCACAGCCTCCAAAATGACTGACCGAGGTGGTCTTTGTTTAATCTGGTGCGATCCTAGGGATTGGTTTGACGCCAAGTTGTCGTTACGATGACAATTCAGGGAAGACCCCTAGCATGACTGACCTCTGACTGACAAACCCATGGCCCTGTCTACTTCATCCGTGTTTCAGCGCCGGCGCCTGGCCACAGGTGACGAGCTGGCGCAGATCCCCTGGTTGCAGTTGCTCACTGCCCAGGAGCGCGCCGAGGTGGTGCCGCGCATCGTGGTGTCCGACCCGCAGCCGGGCGATTACGTGTGTCGCACCGGACGACCGGTAACCTACTGGTTTGGGGTGATTTCGGGCCTGCTCAAGATGAGCAGCGACAACGAGAGCGGCCAGACCATGACCTTCACCGGCGTGCCGCCCGGGGGCTGGTTTGGCGAAGGCACGGTGCTCAAGCGCGAGAGCTATCGCTACAACATCCAGCCGCTGCGCCCGAGCATGGTGGCCGGTCTGCCGGTCGAGACCTTCCACTGGTTGATCGACCATTCGCTGGGGTTCAACCGTTTCATCATGAACCAGCTCAACGAGCGCCTGGGCCAGTTCATCGCGGCGCGCGAAATCGACCGCCTCACCAACCCCGAGATCAAGGTGGCCCGCCATCTGGCCGCCCTCTTCAACCCGGTGCTGTTTCCTGGCGTGGGCGAGGTGCTGCGCATCACCCAGCAGGAGCTGGCCTACCTGGCCGGCCTGTCGCGCCAGCGGGTCAACGAGGCGCTCAAGGTGCTGGAAAAGCAGCAACTCATCCGCATCGAATACGGCGGGCTGCGCATTCTCGATCTGGAAGGTTTGCGCCGGTCCCTGTTCGGACAAAGCAGCGACAATCGCTGAAGTTTTCCGCGCTGATCTGCATGTCCAATCCTCTGCCCAAGACCCTGTCCGTCCGCCGCGTGCCCCGCGAGGAGGCCCTCGCCACGCCTGGCGCAGCACCCGCCTCGGTCCGCCTGAACAAGCGCATGGCCGAGCTGGGCCTGTGTTCGCGGCGCGAGGCCGACGCCTGGATCGAGCAGGGCTGGGTGCGTGTCAATGGCCAGGTGGCCAGCATGGGCCAGCCGGTCACGGCCAGCGACCGCATCACGGTGGACAAGGCGGCCCAGCAGCAACAGCAGCAGCAAGTCACCATCCTGCTGCACAAACCGGTGGGCTATGTCAGTGGCCAGGCCGAAGACGGCCACCAGCCCGCCGTCACCCTGGTCCATGCGCGCAATCACTGGAGGGGCGACCCCTCTCGCACCCGGTTTTCGCCTGCCCAGCTGCGCGGCCTGGCGCCGGCGGGCCGACTCGACATCGATTCGGTGGGGCTGCTGGTGCTCACCCAGGACGGTCGTGTGGCGCGTCAGCTGATCGGTGAAGACTCCGACATTGAAAAGGAATACCTGGTGCGGGTGGTCTGGCAGGGGCCGCAGGGCGAAGTCAGCCAGAACGTGCAGGCGGTCTATCCGCGCGAGCAGCTCGCCCGCCTGCGCCACGGTCTGAGCCTGGACGGCAAGCCGCTCAAGCCGGCGCAGGTCGACTGGCAAAACCCCGAGCAGCTGCGCTTTGTGCTCAAGGAGGGCAAGAAGCGCCAGATCCGCCGCATGTGCGAGCAGGTGGGCCTCAAGGTGGTCGGTCTCAAACGCATCCGCATGGGCCGCGTGACCCTGGGGCAACTGCCGGCCGGGCAGTGGCGCTATCTGGCGCCGCACGAGCGCTTCTGATTCCCCTTGAAAAGTTTTCTGGCGCCCCCAGCTGAGGGGCGTTTTGGTTTTCTCTTTACGACAACAAGCAACATGAGCAAACAAACCCATGCCTTTCAGGCCGAAGTGGCCCAACTGCTGCACCTGGTCACCCACTCGCTGTATTCCAACAAGGAAATCTTCCTGCGCGAGCTGATCTCCAACGCCTCGGACGCCTGCGACAAGCTGCGCTTTGAGGCGCTGAACAACGCCGCCCTGTACGAAGACGCGCCCGAGCTGCAGGTGCGCCTGGCCTACGACAAGGATGCCAAGACGCTCACCATCACCGACAACGGCATCGGCATGAGCGCGCAAGAGGCCATCGACCACCTGGGCACCATCGCCAAGAGCGGCACCAAGGACTTCATGAGCAAACTCAGCGGCGACCAGAAAGCCGATGCGCAGCTGATCGGCCAGTTCGGTGTGGGTTTTTATTCGGGCTTCATCGTCGCCGACAAGATCACCGTCGAGTCGCGCCGCGCCGGCCTGAAGGCCGAAGAGGGTGTGCGCTGGATCAGCGGCGGCACGGGCGATTTCGAGGTCGAAACCATCACCCGTGCCGAGCGCGGCACCAGTGTGATCCTGCACCTGCGCGAAGACGCACTCGACTACGCCAACGCCTGGAAGCTCAAGGACATCGTCGGCAAGTATTCCGACCACATCAGCCTGCCCATCCGCATGGAAAAGGAAGAGTGGAAGGACGGCGAGCTGATCGACCCCAACGATGAAAAAGCCGGCCGCAAGCCCGGCGGCATGGTCAAGACCGGTGAGTGGGAAACCATCAACCAGGCCAGCGCGCTGTGGACCCGCCCCAAGAAGGACATCACGGACGAGCAGTACCAGGACTTCTACAAGCAGATCAGTCGCGACTTCGAAAACGCCTTGACCTGGAGCCACAACCGCGTCGAGGGCAGCACCGAATACACCCAGCTGCTCTACATCCCGGCCAAGGCGCCGATGGACCTGTACAACCGCGACAAGAAGGCGGGCATCAAGCTCTACGTCAAGCGCGTGTTCATCATGGACGACGCCGAGGCGCTGATGCCCACCTACATGC
>JACCDI010532088.1_pt1 | contig 13316 bp, 11 predicted proteins | sample 7442791 | NCBI WGS metagenome assembly JACCDI01 (sample SAMN15323434, study PRJNA562643) | freshwater metagenome | isolation source: river surface water | place: USA:Blue River Watershed | collected 2017-08-15
ATAACAAGACTTGTTTTTCCATGTCTATGATATACAATCTAGGTTGACTACTGGCCATACTCATATCAGCAATGGTTAAATAGCGCTGGTTGCTTAATTTGCCCAATTGCTTTAATTTTTCATAGCCTTTTATGGCCAATGCAAATGCTTTAGAATTGGTCTTTAATTGCTCATACATATTAGTTGAAGTATTCGTTGGTTCATGCTTGGGCATAGAATAGCCATACTTAAATGAGGTCAACGGCATTAAGCAAATTAAGAAGAGAATTCTAAGGTTATATTTTTTTAAGATTTCTTGGACCATCTGCAAAGGTACGAAATAGTGGTGCAAAGGGATGTTAAAGTCTAGCCAAGAACTATAAGTTTATCTATTATAAACGTTTTTATAAAACATTAATTTGTTATTTGAATCAAAGTCAACCAAATTGTACCATACTACTAAAGGCGTTTTAGTAGATACAAGAATATTAGTTGGTTTTAAGTTAAGATGACAAGTAGTTAAATCCATCCTGTCAATCTCGGTCACTTTATCCTTTAATAATAGTCTTCCCATTTCAATTGGCTTTTCCATGCGCATACAGCCATGACTTAGGAACCTACTTCTTAAATTAAATAATTTCTTTTCTGGCGTATCATGCAAATAAACTGAAAATGGATTTTCAAATTCAAGTTTTAAGATACCCAAAGCATTTTCACAACCTGTAGCTTGCCGAATGATATAAGGAAAATTCATTGTATCAATCGCGTACCAATTGATTTCATTTGGTTGAATTGTTTTATAATTTGAACTTAATACTTCTAGATGGTTATGGGCTAAATAAGCTATATCATTTTTTATTTTTGGCAACATCTCCTTTATGATTATACTTTTTGGTACAGTCCAATAGGGATTAATTGTCACCTGGCTGATATAAGAAGATAAGCTTGGCGTAGGTGTACTTGGTTTTCCAAGAATTACATTCATTTGCAATTCAATTTTATCTTCCTCATAAACCTTTAACTGTGCAGAAGGGATATTCACGACAACAACCCTTTGTTGTTTTCTTGCTGCATTCAACCATCGATAATTATTAGCTGCCAAGGTCAATAAGTCAATTTTATATTTATTTTTTTTCGTTGCTTTCTGATAGACATGTAGACTATCTAAAATGGTTTTTACTTCTGTGCTTTGTTGGTTTAAAAAAGTCACGAGCGCTTCTAGGTTTCCTTTACTATTGTATTGTTTAATTAATAATGGAATATTGAATGCGGTCATGTTAAATCTAGCCCCTCGATAATCTAACACTGGCGGCTTGTTGCCATAAGCTAGGTCATTAAAAAAGTGAGTTGCTGTTTTTTGTATCGCTACTTCAATTGATAAACTATCTTTATAATTTAGAAGCTCACCCTTGTTCAGGATAAATTTTTTAATTAAAGTATTATTATAATCACTTTTAATTAACGCATGTTGATTAGATGCGTCTATTAATGCATCCAACTTAATGACACGATCAACTGCACCAACCCATTGAAAAATCACATTTTCCTGTAGTGGTTGCGCATGGATTTGAACTTGTATCGCACAGAAGATAAAGAGGCATAAAATCTTTTTACTACTATATTTACACAGGCTTGGTATAGCAACTAATTGCATCATATTGCAAAGGTAACTTCTTCCTACTTATTCTAATTTATATGATTTCCTAATTAAGTTGTAAATTCGCATCCAATTCCAATTTTGGTTAACATCGTTAAATTTTAAACCGATATGAGTATCTCTAGTAAATTAAATGACAGATGTCAGGGTTTGTGTGAATTGTGTACCTCAGCAACAGCTGTTCATGAGTATGCGGTGAGCCCAAAAAATAACGATGTAATTGAAAACGAAGTCGCGCTTTGTGATACTTGTTTAACTAACATAGACGCAGAGCATGTCGATAACCATTGGCAGTGTTTAGCAGGTAGTATTTGGAATACCGAGCCAAGTGTTCAGGCTTTAACTTATAGAATTTTATATGCCAATAAAGATAAAGAGTGGGCGAACGAAATCATGTCATCAGTAGAACTAGACGAAACAGTGATAACATGGGCAGTATCTTCCTTTATCAAACAAGCCATTCATGTAGATAGCAATGGAACACCATTAGAAAACGGAGACACTGTGGTATTGACGCAGGTCTTAAATGTAAAAGGTGCTAATTTCATGGCGCCAAAGGGAACTGTTGTTCGCAAAATAAGATTGGTACCAGACAATACGGATCAAATTGAAGGCAAGGTTAATGAGCAAACAATTGTGATTTTGACCAAATATGTTCGAAAATCGGCTTAAACTAAGCTAAATGAACAGCATTATTCTATTTGATGGGGTTTGTAATTTCTGTAATAAGACAGTTAACATCATTTTAAAGCATGATCGGGCAGATAAGTTTCGTTTTGCAGCGTTGCAATCGACTTATTCTCATGACTTGCTTTTGAAAATTGGCCTTAATCATAAAGAACTAAGCTCGGTAATATTAATAGAAGAGGGTAAAGTATTTACGAAATCTGATGCAGTCATAAAAATCGCCCATCAGTTAAGTGGTTGGCCTCAATTATTTTTTTATACAAAATGGGTGCCAAAAGCGTTACGTAATTACTTTTATGACGTAATTGCAAAATACAGATATCGTCTTTTTGGTAAGCAAATATGCTGCATGGTGCCAAGTAAAAAAATGCAAGACAAGTTTTTGGCTTAATTGATTGTAGAATTACGCACTAATTTGTCCTCTTAATTACAAGCCTTATTTTTTACTAAAGAATTTCTTGAAAAATAATATTTGAAAATCAATATTGCCACTCCAGTAGGTATAACTATGACCACCTGGTCGTTCAATGTAATCATGGTTGATTTTTAATTGCTGTAATTTTTCATGTAAGGCACGATTGACTGGCAAGAAAAAGTCATCTAATCCACAATCAATGATGATGGCTAATTGATTGTTTTTTAAAAATTCAACTTGACGTAGTACTGTGTTTTCATACCACAATTCCGAATTGTTTTCGTAATCACCTAAAGCAACTTTAATATCCCAATTTTTTGGGAAGGGTCTAAAATCAACTCCTCCAGAAGTGCTTCCAGCTGCTCCAAAAAGTTCAGGATGTCTTATGGCTAAGTACATGCCACCATGACCTCCCATGCTCAAACCTGTAATTGCTCTTGATGTTGCATTAGGCTTTGTAGCATAATTTGCGTCGATATAGGGAACTAATTCTTTAGTGATATAAGATTCATATCGAATGGAACTGTCTATTGGGCTATCAAAATACCAACTTCCTTTACCTCCATCAGGACACACAAAAATGATTTTTAAATCATCGGCTGTTTTTGCTAATTGCGGTGAAATTTTACTCCATTGGGCATAATTTCCGCCATATCCATGCAACAAATAGACCACAGGGTATTTTTCTCCATCTTGATTAGATGGATTGGGTTGAATCACCACTATTTTAGAAACTTTTTTCAAATATTGGCTTTGAATTTCTAAAGTATCTACAGATCCTGCAAAACTGCATATGGATAAAAGTAACAATAGGGCTGTGGTGATTTTTTTCATACCTGTAATTTAAGATTTATTAATAGTTTTCGAATTATTTTAGTCCAATTTTGAACTATATTTAAGGATGAAATACATCTATACACTTTCATTTGTGCTATTAAGCCTTGTAGCGCAGGCACAAAAAGATTCAACTAAATCCGAAATTTATTTAACACGTGTTACCCTAGACGTTGGTAATGTGCAAGACCCTTTACTTTTTGCTTCTTTAGTGGATATAAGCCTTAAGCCTAATAAAAGCAATGAAAAATATGCTACCCATAGTTTATTAGGCAGTCTAGAAGTTGGAGAAGTAAGAACTGTTCAAATGGATTTGTTGAATAAAAAAATAGCTAAATCTGCCATCACTAGCACTTTAATTAATTTTAGTTTTAAAACTAGGTCAGTAGACGATTTTATTGGCGTCTTTAATTTTATTTTCGAATTTTCTGATGGTTCTAATTATCCTTATAGGTTAGGTGCTATTTCTGTTGGCAATGATTTGAAATTGAATTCGGTTTCTAGAACCATTTATATTCGCTAATTTTGACGCAACAAGAAATGTAGTTGTATGACAATTAAATTAATAAAAAACAGATCTGATATAGGCGCAGGTACAAGAGGTTCGGATATGGGAATTGATGCAATTGAAATTGCTGCTATCAATCAAAACAATGACTTCTTTCATAGGCATTTATTTGTAGATGTGGAGACACACAATGAAACCATCTATAATAAGAATAATAATAATTTTGCAAAGAGAATAGAGCACGTAGTGGAACAATGTCAACGTGTTGCTGATGCAGTTCAATCCACTTTGAAAGAAGGGTTTTTACCGATTGTGTTATCGGGCGATCATTCCTCAGCATTAGGTACGATGAGTGGTATTAAAGCTGCGGCTCCAGAAAAAAGATTGGGTGTAATTTGGATAGATGCCCATGCCGATTTGCATTCTCCTTTTACTTCACCTTCGGGTAATATTCATGGCATGCCATTGGCAGCAGCACTTTGGGAAGACAATCTTGAATGTAAGATCAACGAGCCTGGACCGACCACCGAAAAGCATTGGGAAAACATGAAACGTATTGGCGCGCCAATTAAAAAAATTGAAGCGGCTGATTTAATATATTTTGGGTTAAGAGATTTTGAAGAAGCCGAAGCGGCAGTGATTGAAAGAAATAAAATAAAAACTTTTAAAGTAGAAGAGGTTAGGATTAGAGGTATTGATAATTGCGCCAAAAAAGCGTTGATGAGGTTACAAGACTGTGACCAAATTTATATTTCATTTGACGTTGATTCAATGGATTGCGACCATGTTTCTACCGGGACAGGCACGCCAGTACCTATTGGCTTTTTTGCCGAAGAAATTATAAGTTTATTTGACGGCCTATTATTGTCTGATAAAATCTGTTGTATTGAATTTACCGAGGTAAATCCATTATTGGATAATAAAGGCAACCTTATGGCCGAAACTGCCTTCCAGGTTTTAGACCATATAGCAAAGAAATTTTAAGTTTTAAGGCCAATTTGTTAAACAAAATGGCCTATTTTATGTTATATACTTGAATTTAAAAATTGAAGTATATGCGTTTCTCTAAATGGGTATTGGGTGGATTGAGTTTACTTTTGAGTCTTAATTTTGTGCAAGCACAAGTAAAAGTTCAAAATACGGGTAAACTGAGCGGGGTGCTTGTCAACCGTAAAACACAACAAAATGCCCCAGGCCTGCTGGTAACAGTTACCCCAGGGAATGAAAAATTAATCTCCGATAGCAACGGTGCCTTTAGATTTACCAGTTTATTGCCAGGCGCTTATGCAATTAAAGTAACAGGTCTAGGCATTCAAGAAAAATTATTGACCAATGTGATTGTCACTTCCGGTAATGAAAACAATTTAACCATTGAATTAGAGCCTGCTGTTAATTTATTAAATACAGTAACGGTAACAGGCAGAAGGAATACAGCTAAAGCTACTACCTTAGAAAGTCCTTTAAGCATTCAACGACTCACTGCAGAGGATATTAAAGCCAATCCAGGGGGCAATTTTGATATTAGTAAAGTGATTCAATCCTTACCAGGTGTAGGTGGTGGCGCTGCTGGAGGAACTTTCAGAAACGATATCATTATTAGAGGGGGTGCTCCAAGTGAAAATGTTTTTTACCTAGATGGCATAGAAGTGCCTATTATCAACCACTTTAGTACACAAGGGAGTGGTGGTGGTCCACAAGGTATTTTGAATGTTAGTTTTATTCAAGATGTTAAACTTAGTACTTCTGCCTTTGATGCAAGATATGATAATGCTCTAAGTAGTGTTTTTCAATTCCGTCAAAAAAATGGCAATCCAAATAAATTACAAGGCAACTTTAGAATGAGTGGAACAGAAGTGGCAGCTACCTTGGATGGTCCTATCTCAAAAAGAACGACCTTTTTGGCTTCTGTAAGAAGAAGTTATTTAGAGTTACTTTTTAAGGCATTAGATTTACCTATCCGACCAAATTATTGGGACTATCAATTTAAAACAACTACAAAAATCAATGATAAAACAACCCTAACAACTTTAGGTTTAGCTGCTATTGATGATTTTAAGTTGGCTGCGCCTAAGGAAGTTACTCCAGAAAAATTATTTGCTATCAATAGCAATCCATTGATCAATCAATGGAATTACACTTTAGGACTTTCCTTAAAAAAATTAATTCAAGACGGCTATTGGAACCTGTCATTAAGCAGAAACACTTTAGACAATCAGGCCGATAGGTATGAGGACAATGAAAATCCATCTGATGCATCTAGAACTTTCCAAATCAGAAGCAATGAAACAGAAAATAAATTACGTTTTGATGTCACCAAGAATATTCAAAATATTAGTTTGAGTTATGGTGTTGTTGCGCAATATGTGCAATTTGACAACGCTTTTTATCAATTATTTAGACCTGCATTAAAGGACAGTTTAGGTATCGTTATACAAGATGCAATTTCATTCAATACCAATACTGGTGTTAACTTTTTAAGGTACGGCGGATTTTTACAATTAGGCACTAGGTTATTCCAAGATCGATTAGCCATTAGTACTGGGCTAAGAGCTGATGCCAATAATTATAGTTCGAGCAGTCAAAATCCATTAGACCAATTAAGTCCAAGAGTAAGTTTAAGTTATGCCTTAAGTAATGTTTGGAATTTTAGTGCTAGTTATGGTACCTATTATCGATTACCTAGTTATACCCAATTGGCTTATTCCAATAATGGCATCACTAATCCGGGGAAGTATATTCAATCCAACCATTATGTTGCAGGCTTTGAATTCCTTCCTTCTAGTACCACAAGATTTACTTTTGAAGGATTTTACAAAGGCTATAATAATTACCCAGTAAGTATTTTAGATAAGATTAGCCTTGCAAATAAAGGAATCGAATTTGGGGCAATCGGAAACGAACCTATTGCTCAAGATGGAAAAGGGAAGGCCTATGGTTTTGAATTTTTTGCTCAACAAAAGTTAACAGAAAAATTCTTTGGAGTTTTTAGTTATACGCTTTATTGGAGTGAGTTTACCGGAATGGATAAAATATATCAACCTGCAAGCTGGGACAATCGACACTTAATAAGTGCAACTGCTGGCTATAAGCTTCCAAAAAACTGGGAATTAGGTATCAAGTTTAGGTACCAAGGTGCGGCACCTTACACGCCTTATGATTTAGAGCAAAGTAGGTTAAATTACCTCACACTTGGTTCGGGCGTGTTTGATTATGACAAGGTGAATACATTAAGGTTAAAAGCCTTTCATTCAGGCGATATCCGTTTAGACAAAAAATGGAATTACAAGAAAACTACTTTTGATTTTTATATTGATATACAAAACTTCTATTCTTCTAAGAGCACTGGAGCGCCACAATATACCTTTAAAAGAAAAGACGACAATTCAGCTTTCTTAAGCAACAATGGGAAGCCAGTACAACTCAATGGAAGTAATGCTATACCGTATTTCTTAGAAAATGCAGAAGGTACTTTAATTCCAACGATTGGCTTTATTATTGAATTCTAAATCATTTACTGTATTTTGTTGCCTATGAAAAAGCTACAAGCCCAGTTGAAGGCATTAGAACAATTTTTGCCTGAGTTTGAAAAGACAAATACCAATATATCCGACGCTTCAATTGGTTGGCATATAGAACATAGCTTATTGGTTATTAAGCAAATAACAGCTACTGTCGCGCAGTCTGAACCTCATTTATATGTCAACAAATTTAATTTTGCTCGATGCTGGGTTTTTCTATTCAGCTATATTCCAAGGGGTAAAGCGAAAGCACCTAAGGTTGTTATCCCAACAAACACACTTGACGTTGAAAGTTTAAAGGAGAGTATTGCACATACCTATCAAGCTTTAAATTATTTAAAAGATTGCCAACCTAATCAATATTTCATGCATCCCTTTTTTGGTCTGCTAAACAAAGCACAAACCTTTCGATTCCTTGCGATACATACCAAGCATCATTTGAAAATTATCAAAGATATAGTTGCCAGATAAAATTCGCAGAAACCAACTAAAAGATATTATTTAAGTCTAAGAACGGCTTTTTCTATTGTGCAGATTGTTTGTTCAATAGCTCAAAACATTTTACCAGGTCTTCTTCTTTCTTAATTTTTAATTTATTAGACAGAAGGATATTATTCAGTTTTGCTACATCCATTTTAAAAAGAAGGCCTGCTTCCTCGTTTGATTTTGGCGCTTTATGCAATCCAATAGATTTGCTGTATACAAATAACTTAGGAAATTTCTCAATGGTCCTAAGCATAGTAGCGCTGCTGTATGGCTTTGCTTCAGTGACTTGCACAAAATAATATTTTAAAACACTTATCTCTCCATCTGTTAATACCTGGTATATGGTTTTTGCGTTTTGTTTTTCAAAATTCGGATAGCCAAATTTGAATAAGTAAGGCACTCCATTTTTATTTAGTACTACAGATTGAATACTTGGTAAAATGGCTAGTTCCTTTCCATCGTCGGCTTTAAAAATCACCTCGTTACTTAATAAATTAATCTTTACTTGAATATTTTCATATCGTTGACCACTTACCAGGGTAATATCAGCGGGGTAAAATTCGGTGTCAAAAAATGGGGTACCGTAGTTTTCCATATCAAGCCCCATATTTACTGTCTTGCCTGTACCATCTGTAACGATTAGCACAGATTGGCCAATATCCTTTAAGCTGAAATTATTAAGGGTTTGCGCTTGTCCTTTTATAGTATAAAAAAGTACAATTAATACGGGTAAAGAGTATTTCATAAGCAACTTTAGCTAAAGTTATGCCTTTTCTTTAAAGGATACTTCCTTTTGCCCAGTTCAGTGCGATGTAAGTTTTGAAAAATTTAGTCTTTAATTCATAGCTTTTCAATAAAACTTCTATGTACTTTATTTCTCTTGTATTGACCAGGAATAAACTACTTTCTCCTATTTCAAAACGTTCCATCTCAACGTCTAATAGACGCTTGGCATTCTCCACACTTTTAGTATTGATCTTATATTGGTTTTTAAATGCATTCAATGCGGCATAGTAAGTTTTTATCTTATTCTCAATTTCTAATCTTGTCTGATTGGTTTCGAGTTCTTGTTGTTCAATTTTAATTTTTGCTTGTTTTAGATCACCTCTAGCTTGTCTAAGGAATAAAGGGAGGCCAAATTGCAAGCCTGCTTTATAATTATTATTGTATAAAGCACTATTGAATGGAGCGTTGAATTCATAGCCTTTATTTAGAAAATTGTAATTCACTCTTAATGTGGGCAATAGGTTTTGTGCTTTGTATTTTTTTTCAATTTCAAGTATGTCTGTTTTATAGCCTAGTAATTTTAATTTAGGATGTGTTGCATTTGCTTCCTCCATAATACTTATAAGCGATGCAATACTAATTTCATCAATATCTGTAGTTATCCAGCCAGTATCAGGTTGTACATTTTCCAACAACTCATAAGGCTGCTCTTTTTCGTTCCATAAAAAATTACTCAATTTACTTTGTTCTTCAATGAGCTCGGCCCCTGCTTGAGTTTGTAGATTTAAAATATTTTGATATTGCAATACTCCTTCTACAGTATCAATTGCTGCTCTGTCTCCAGCCGCATAGGATTTATTAATAAAACTTAAACGATCTTTTGTTTTACTTAATACCTCGGTAAACAATTTTTGTTTTTGAAACGCATAAGCCCAAGACCAATAGGAACTTGCTCCATCAAGGTAAAGATCATTGACTACCAATTGTCTTTCTTCTTGATTTAAGTTAACTAGAATTTTACTTTGTGCTAAATCTGATCTTCTTTTATCAATTAGCAGGTCTTTTAATAAAGGGATAGACACCCCCATATAACTACTTTTGCCAAAAGTGTTTTCGCCACTTAATTTCTCTCCGTAATTATTTTCAACACCCCCTTTGATTTCTATGCCATACCAAGTAGGGATCTTCAATTCCGAATTGGAGTAAAAAAAGTAGTTTTTGCCATCAAATGTTTTTTGATCATTGGTGGTATAAAAGGCAGGATCAAAAGCGCCTCTAGCACTTAATAAACTTGCTTTTGATAAATCTATTTTTAATCCAGCCTGTTTAGATATAGGATGAAATCGATTGATTAATTCAAAAGTATTCCCAATGCTCAAAGTGTTTTGACCAAATAATGGGTTGGTTTGAAAAAACAACACCATGGTCAATAGGATCAGAAAATGGAAGGGGTTATTTCTTTTCATTTGTCTTGCTATCTTTTCCTTTTAATTCAACAGTATAAAAATCTGGAGGGAAACCATTTAGCTGACGCCATAATTCATACCAAATTGGCACATCATTTAATAAGGCAAAGCCTTGAACCCCTGTACCAATCTTCAAATTAGAGGGCCAGCTTTTCTCTTTATTGTCTGGTATAATCAAGACCCTGAATTTGCCATTATCATTTCTATTGGTTTCAATTGCACTAATTTTTCCTGCAAATGTACCATAGCTCGAATTAGGCCAGCCTGAAAACACAATCGCTGGATACCCATCAAATTGTAAACGAACATCTTGCCCTTTGTTTAATAGGGCTAGATCCATTGGCTTCACAAATAACTCTACTGCATATAAAAAGCTATTAGGCACAATTTCTACAATCATCTCGCCCTCTTTCACCATCTCATTTAAGCCAGCTTTTTTAGCTTTGATGATTTGACCTGTTTGAGGCGCGATTAGCCATTTTTGACTACCTCGAATACGATAATTACTTAGTTCATTCTCATTCTTTGCTACTTCCGCAATTACTGAACTTTTATCTGTATTGGCGTTTGCTATATCTCCTTTAAGTTTAAATAGTTTGTCGTTTACTTCTTGTTGTGTTGTATTCAATTCTATTCTTGCTATCAATACATCCTGCTTGGTATTCAAAAACTTTTGTTGCTTCTCTTGAAAACCAGCCTTGGCCTTATTAAAATTTTGAGTTCTTCTTTCATAATCTGTAAGCGAGATAATGCCGTCGTTTAGCATTTTTCTTGCACGGTCGTATTGATTAGTGCCCACTTCAAGATCAATCTTAGCAGCAGCTAAATCTGCGCTATCAATCAGTATCTTTCTCTCTAATTGTTGAATTTTATTTTTAATAGAAGCCACTTTCAACTTGAATCCTTCTTCAATGGCTATAATTTGCCCCTTGATGTTGACGATTTTAGCGTCGTAGAATTCAACTTTTTGTTTTTTAGCAGTCAATTGATCGTTTGTCCTTTCAATTAACCTTGGGTCCAAGTAATCATCTTTTGTGTCTGCTAGTTCAACAATCGTATCACCTTTTTGAACATAATCACCTTCCTTCACCCACCATTTAATAATCTTTCCGGGGATAATACTATTGATTTGTTGAGGTCTTTGTTCTTGGAATTGGGTGGTGACGATTCCGGCAGTGTTAATATTTTGAGTCCAAGGAACAAATAGAATCACAATAAACACCCCAAAGAGGGCGATAAAAATATTTTTTATCCTTCCTTCAATATTCACTGAATAAATTTTATCGAAAGCCGAAAATTGACCGCCAGTCTCCTTTTCTATATTTTCTAACATTTTTTTCATTGTTAAGCTTTTATGACCTTGGATAAGTGATTGATTTAATTTGCCCATGAACTAATGCAATTACGATATCACATTTTTTAGCAATAGATTCGTCATTCGTTGTAAATAACATGGTGACCTCTTCTAATCCAAAAAGGTAATCTTGTAATACTTGTTTTTGATCTTCTGCAAATAATTTCAAAGGCTCGTCCAATAGTAACATCGTTGGACTATTTAACAACGCCCTGGCGATTAATAATTTTTGAACTGTGGATGAACTTAATCTTTTACCAGTTGGCTCTAATTCTGTGTCAAAGCCTTTTGGTAATGAACTAAAGAAGTCATTTAAGTCTAACAAGCCAAATAATTTGATAGCCTCTTGTTCTTTAATGTTGGGGTTGCCTAAGGTTAGGTTTTCCCATAAAGTAGCATCAAAAATATCTTGCTTTTGTAAGTAGATACCAATCTTACTTCTTAAGCTATTCAGGTTGTAATTGCTTATAGGTATTTGATTGAAGGTAAGACTTCCTTCGAAATCCTGGAAAGCACCCGTAAGCATTCTTAATAAAACAGTCTTGCCAGAATCTCCGTCACCCATTATCGCTACTTTTTGACCAGCCTTAATTTCAAAACTCAAATTGTCTAGTAATTTCTTTTGATCAAAACCAAAGCATAAATTTTTAACCTCAATCGCCATGCCTTTGTTTGGTTCAAAATGATAGCTTCCTTCTTCTTCCAATGGTTTTTCAATGATTTTGTTTATTTTTTCGACACTGGTTAATACATCGTATACGGTTTCCAAACTCACAATCAATTTTTCAACTGCATTTAAAATTGTTAGGATAATAATTTCTGCAGCGATAAATTGACCAATATTAATTTGTTGTTGGATTAATAATACACCTCCAACAATTAACATGGAGGCGGTAATTAAAATTTTAAAAAGTATTAACGACCAGTATTGAATTTTAAGTATTTCAAAATGTTTTGTTCTAGAGGATAAATAACCTTCTAATAAATCATTTGTTTTATTTAAGTGCAAGTTGTGTTTATTAGAAAATTTAAAAGTTTTAATGCCTCTAGCAATTTCTTGAATCCAGCCTGCAATTTCATATTTATAATTACTTTCTAGTAAGGACGCCTCAAATCCTTTAGGAGAAGAGATGTATAAGATTAAATATAAAATCACCAATAATAACAATCCAAAAATGATGAACACCGAATTGTAAAATGCCAACAAGATTAAACCAAAGAACAATTGAATTATGGCGGTAGGAATATCTAGTAATAATTTAGCAATACTTTTTTGCAAAGTAGGTATGTCAAAAAAACGATTCACCAATTCTGGTAAATGGTATTTGTCAATCGATTTGATATTCAATTTTGGAATTCGGTAAGAAAATTCAAAGGCATAACGAGAAAATAATTTTTGTTGTATTTTCTCTACAATTTTCATTTGGTTAATCTTCAACATCCCTGTAAAGAGAACGCCAGCTACCACCAAAACTATAAGCACCCACATAGAAGCGGGTAAATACCTTTTACCAGTAGCTACAATAGCAAAGTTGATGATAGCCTGAATGCCCAAGGGTAGGGACAGTTGAATTAATCCAGACAAGATGGATAATAGATACAAGGCTGTAATCTCCTTTTTTTCGAGTCGGATTAAACCAAACAGTTTAACGAGTGATTTTGATATATTTATTTTTTCCATTTGCG
>JACCDI010141056.1_pt1 | contig 13309 bp, 12 predicted proteins | sample 7442791 | NCBI WGS metagenome assembly JACCDI01 (sample SAMN15323434, study PRJNA562643) | freshwater metagenome | isolation source: river surface water | place: USA:Blue River Watershed | collected 2017-08-15
TGGGCGGTGCGCAAGCTGCAGATCTGCATCCGCAGCATGCAGGCCTTGCCACTGTTTGCACGCGAACTGGTCGAGCTGCTGGTGTCCGAAGGCGCAGCGATGGGCGCGACCGAGGGCTTGCCGAAGGTGGCTGCGGAAGTGGTCTGACCACTGATTTTTCCCGCGGATTTTCTTATCCAAATCAAGGGCTTGGGGCGCTTAATTCGCCCCTAAGCCCTGCTTGCGAAAATCTGAATTGTTCGCCGGCCCGGCTTCGGTGAGACTTCATGCACCACATTGAAGCCTCACCTTGCCATGGCACCGACCCAAGCCGCGCACCAGGACATTCGCGATGCGATCCGCGATCTGTGCGCCCAGTTTCCCGCAGAGTATTTTCGTCAGATTGACGAGGAACGCGGCTATCCCGAAGCCTTCGTCAATGCACTGACCGAAGCCGGCTGGCTGGCCGCGCTGATTCCGGTCGAATACGGCGGCTCGGGCCTGGGCCTGGTCGAAGCGTCGGTGATCATGGAAGAGATCAATCGTTGCGGTGGCAACTCCGGTGCCTGCCACGGCCAGATGTACAACATGGGCACGCTGCTGCGCCATGGCTCCAAGGCACAGAAAGATCACTATCTGCCGAAGATTGCGAGCGGCGAGCTGAGGCTGCAATCGATGGGCGTCACCGAGCCCACCACCGGCACCGACACCACGAAGATCAAGACCACTGCGGTGAAGAAGGGTGACCGCTATGTGGTCAACGGGCAGAAGGTCTGGATCTCGCGTGTGCAGCACTCGGACCTGATGATCCTGCTCGCACGTACCACGCCGCTGGCCGACGTCACGAAAAAATCCGAAGGCATGTCGATCTTCATCGTCGACCTGCGCGACGCGATCGGCAAGGGTCTGGAAGTGCGGCCGATCCGCAACATGGTCAACCACGAGACCAATGAGCTGTTCTTCGAGAACCTCGAGATCCCGGTCGAGAACCTGATCGGCGAAGAAGGCAAGGGCTTCAAGTACATCCTTGACGGCCTGAATGCTGAGCGCGCGTTGATCGCAGCCGAATGCATCGGCGACGGCTACTGGTTCATCGACAAGGTCACGCAATACGCGAAAGAGCGCGTCGTGTTCGGCCGCCCGATCGGCCAGAACCAGGGCGTGCAGTTCCCGATCGCAAAAGCCTTCGTGAATGTCGAGGCTGCGAGCCTGATGCGCTACAAGGCCTGTGAATTGTTCGACGCCGGACTGCCGTGTGGTGCGGAAGCCAACATGGCCAAGATGCTGGCCGCCGATGCGTCGTGGGAGGCAGCGAACGCCTGCATACAGTTCCACGGCGGCTTCGGCTTCGCTGCCGAGTATGACGTCGAGCGCAAGTTCCGCGAGACGCGCCTGTATCAGGTGGCGCCGATCTCCACAAATCTCATTCTTTCCTACGTTGCCGAGCATATGCTTGGCCTGCCGCGCTCGTTCTGAAGCGACGGAGCCCATCAATGACAGACAGCATCGCCCCAGGCCAGCAGCTCGCGCATTTCGCTTCGACGCTGACCTTCGAAGACATTCCCGAGCCCGTGGTGCGTCGCGCGGAAGACCTGTTCTTCGACTGGTTCGGTTCTGCACTTGCGGGCAAGGCCGGTCGTCCGGTGCAGGCGATTGAAGCTTTCGCAGTCGAGCAGGGCCCGAAGGAGGGCAAGGCCGAGGTGCTGATCTCGCGCCGTGCGACGTCGCCGCTGTTCGCGGCACTGGTCAACGGCGCGGCGTCGCATTATGCAGAGCAGGATGATGTGCATAACGGCTCGGTGTTCCATCCGGCGGCGGTGATTTTCCCGGCGGTGCTGGCCATCGCGCAGGACCGCGGGCTGTCGGGCCGCGACCTGATCGTGGCTGCGATTGCCGGATATGAAGCCGGCATACGCATCGGCGAATTCCTGGGCCGTTCGCACTACAAGATATTCCACACCACCGGCACTGTCGGCACCGTCGCGTCGGCGATCGCGGTGGGCCGCCTGATCGGGCTGGATGCGCAGCAGATGCAGCATGCGATGGGCTCGGCCGGCACGCAGGCCGCCGGCCTGTGGGAATTCCTGCGGGATGCGGCCGATTCCAAGCAGCTGCATACCGGCAAGGCTGCAGCCGACGGGCTGACTGCGGCGCTGCTGGCCGAGAAAGGCCTCACCGGCGCGAAGCATATCCTCGAAGGCAAGCAGGGCATGGGTGCCGGTATGTCGCAGGCGACGAATCCTGCCGCGCTCGTCGATCGTCTGGGCCAGCGCTGGGCCACGGTCGAGACCTCGTTCAAGTATCACGCGAGCTGTCGTCATACACACCCGGCCGCCGATGCGTTGCAGCAGGTGATGCGCGATGAAAAACTCGACGCGACCGACATCGTTGAAGTGATCACGCAGGTGCATCAGGGCGCGATCGATGTGCTGGGTCCGGTCGTCGATCCGAAGACCGTGCACCAGGCGAAGTTTTCAATGGGCACGGTGCTGGCAATGGTTGCGCTGCGCGGTGCGGCCGGCGTCAATGAATTCGAGGCGCACTACAAGGATGAGGATATTGCCGACTTCCGCGTGCGCGTGAAGATGGTGCTGGATGAGGAAGTCGATGGTGCCTATCCGGCGCGCTGGATAGGCAAGGTCATCGTACACACGCGCGATGGCCGTGTGCTGCACGGACGTGTCGATGAGCCGAAGGGCGATCCCGGCAACACGCTGACGCGCCCTGAACTTGAAGCCAAGGCGCTGCAACTGGCTGCCTTCGGCAATGCAGCGTCGCCGGATGAAATGCAGCAGGTGTTCAGGCGGCTCTGGAACCTCTGCAATGAAGCGACGCTGACCGGCTTGCTGCCGCGCTGATCCCACTCACTTTTCGCTCCACCCTATCACGACCGGATGCTTGCACCGGTTTGCTCGCACTTCCAATCACCATCAGGTTTGGCCTGGATTTGGCCTTTGCCCGTCGCCTCAGCCAGCGACGGGCATTTTTTTATTTGCTGCCGATGCCATTGGTCGTTATGTAGTGCGCTCATCGTTGACGGAACCCGGGCATTGTCCTCGTGACCAAGGCTGCGTATTTTTTCGGGGGGCCATCATGTTCGTCAATGTTTCATCAACTGTCATCACTCAGGCAGCCAGTTCATCGCATCACGGGACCTTACCGCGATGGTCTGCGCCTACGGAGCCGCAGAGCCAGGCAAAGCCGATACCAACGCCTGCCATGTACTCGATACCGACCACCGGGTCTGGCCGTATCGCTGTACCCGATAGGGCGGGCATGCGCGCGCGTCGCGCGCGAGACGACATGACCATAGCTCGGCTTCAGCGAGACCGCGGGATAGTGCCGGAGCAGAGCAAGCACGAGGAGATGCTTGAAGCCTATGGCTACAGGCAGCTGACACAACTTGTGGTCGACTTGCCGGCACTTGCAACTCATGCTTTCCATGCTCTCGGAACTCGGCTTGGCGCCGCGATGAATTTCAGGTTGGGTCCGCCGGTCGCCGACGCAGCGACGGTGATGCCTGGTAAATCAGCAGTTGATGACTTCGTGCGCAAGTTTTCTGCGGATTTCGACATCAACCTGAATGGGCCGGCGCGCAATGCCGGCGATATGCGCGGCATGATCATCTTGATTGGCGAAGACCATAATGACCTCGCCGTTCAGGGCCTGATCAGAAAAGTCATGCGTGGGTTTGACAGGGATCGGGGGGATAGATTTTTCGTCGAGGGTTGGGAGGCGGAACAATGCAACGATCGGGTAGCTTACTACGACATGAAATCCGAAGACTGTCGCCTGCTGGAAAATAAAAGCAAGGCATTCGCCAAACTTCTGCCACGCTTACTGGAATTCGAGCATGGGCTGGAAAACTACATCAGCTTCCTGATCCAGCATGTGCCCGAGGCGACGAAAGAAATGTCGACACTCAATCTGAAAGATATCAGTGCTTTTTTCCGCAGATATGCAGGCAAATTACCAGCTTCCCGCATTGCCAAGTTCAATGAAATGGGACGCCAATTGGAAGCCCTGCAGGAACGCTCTGAGCATGAGACAAAATTGTCCATGCCAGCGCGCGATGCATGGATGGCCGATGTTGTGCGCAAAGACAGAACGACGCGAGGGCTCAACTACATCATTGTCGGCGCGGACCATGTAGCTGGCATCCGTGACCGTCTCGAAGATTTACCGGTCTTGCGCGTGGTGCCACGGAGCTTGTTCACAGAATTTCCGCACCTGAAGGAAGAGCTTTGAGCACGCGCTGAGTCCTGCATCACAATGTAGTGACATCGTGCGGTCCTGTCCCATTGGGGCAGGGCCGCATTCATCATCTTGCTCAACCCTCGGCCGGCTTCTCGTTGCGCGGGATATGGTTCTTCACCAGAATCAGTCCGACCAGGCTGATGATCATCGAGACGCCGAGCAGATTCAGGTACGCCGCTTCACACCTTGTTCGATGTCGGCACGCGTCGGCAAGGTCTTCAGGTCGTAGTTAGCCTGAAGCGCCATCCATGAGGCAGCATCGCCACCAATGTAGCGTGCCAATCTTTCAGCGGTATCGGCGGTCATGCGGCGACGTTCCTTGACGATTTCGTGGATACGCGTTGCAGGCAACGCTAGTGCCAGCGCAAGCGCGTTGACACTCATCTCCAGAGGTACGAGGCAATCTTCACGTAGCACCTCACCCGGGTGCACAGGACGCAGACGATTGGCAGGGCGATTCATCACAAATCTCAGGCGGAAAGCACGCGTGTATGGCCCGGGATCTCGTGATGCTCCGGCTCTCTCACAATGATGTCGACGTCAGCGCCCAGCCGGTTAAGGCATTCCATCATCTTGGCTTCGCTGATGCCTCGGAATTGACCGCGTAACATCCCGGATAGCTTGGGTTGGGGCATGCCAAGTATCGCTGCTGCATGAACCTGGGTCAGTTGGCGCTGTTTCAGGATTTCGCTGATTTTCGACGCCAAGCCAGCCTTCACCTGCATCTCCTCGGCATCGGCATAGCCCAGGTCTTCATAGACGTTATCGCTGCCGCGGCGGATTTCAGTCATTGGATGCTCCTTCGATATGGGACAGGACCCGTTTTAATCTGTCTGCCACCAGGTCAAGGTCTTGCCTTGAGGTCGCAATCCCACGGGTCGACTTTTTCTGGAAGCAATGCAGCACATAGATACCGCGGCTTTAACGGCCGTACCATAGAAATCCTATATATAAATGGGTATAAACGCAAGCGCTCGACAAGCGAGTCTGTCTGATGAACATCAACGTGGAGCATGGCGACAGATATCTGCGGAAGAGGTGCGTTTGGCGCTACAGCGGCACGACAGCGAGTGATGCGGGGCGGAGGGCACCATGACTGTTGCGCGAAAAGCCGAGGAACTGCTGGATCACCTGACAGGCGCGAATCGGTGATCGGCCGCGTTGGTCTGGAAGCTAATGAGCGCCGTGTGGGTAGGAAAATTTTAAAGCGTGTGCCTTGTCATGTGCCGAGCGCGACCCGCTCGACAAACAACCCAACGCCAACCACCAGCACGGCCAGTGACACGCTCCTGACCACCCGCGCTTCGAACGGCGTGCTGCGCAGCCAGGCCAGCAGCGGCACCACGATCAGTACCGCCACCAGCTGACCGGCCTCGACGCCGAGGTTGAAGTTCAGCAGCGACAGCAGCAGGCTGTCTTTCGGCAGGCCGATCTCTTTCAGCACCGACGAAAAGCCGAAGCCATGCACCAGCCCGAACAGGAAGCTGACCGCCCAGCGCCGTGACACCGCATAGCGCGGGTACAGGTTCTCGAAAGCGACATAGGCGATCGACAGCGCGATTACGGCCTCGACCATCGTCGACGGCAGCGTCACCAGATCCAGCGCAGCCGCACCCAGCGTCAGGCTGTGCGCAATCGTGAAGGCGGTGATGATCTTCAGCAGCTCGATCAGTCGGCCGCCGCACAGGATCAGCGCGAGCAGGAACAGCAGGTGGTCATAGCCGGTCGCAATGTGCTCGACGCCGAGCACAAAGAAGCCGGTCGCCGTAGGCGGTGCTTCGGCCGTACCGGGACCGATGCGTATCGTCGCTTCCGGCGCATCCTTCGCAAATGCATGCGACAGGCTGCCGCCGGTCCAGGTCACGACCACAATCACATGGTGGGCATCGCCGACCGCGTCGAACATCCGGTCTTTCAGCACCGCGTCGCGGATGTCTTGCGGGCAGCGGAAGCTGATGCTCAGGTCCTTGCCGTCATCGGCTACGCATGGCTGGCCGTCGGCTGTCACGACGAGGTGCTCGCGCAGCAGCGCAGGCAGCGCAGCCGGCTCCGCCTTCGAGGCGGGTGTCGGTGTATAGACGTAGGTGAGGGTGTCGCCGCTGATCGTGGCACTGGCAAAGCCGGTGGCGTCGCCTGCGTGTGCGAACGCACTGACGGGCGCTGCAAACAACAGGCTCAGCGCAAGCAGCCAGCGGATCATGCCTTGCCGGCTCCCATCACCTTCATCGCTTCGATCAGGCCCAGCAGGTTCTTGATATGAAAATCGGGCACGGTCACGACGTCGGCGCTACCGACCGGCAGCACATAGCGGCTGAAGGTATCGGTCGCGACCGAGCCGACCGCATAGCGCGCCAGCGGCTCGGCAGACTTCGGGCGATAGACCATCAGGAAGATGTCCGGCCGCGTGACACCGAACTCATCCTGCTCGGTCTTCAGCGGCAGGCTGCGCTCTTTCTGCATGCGGCCGAAGGCAATCATCGCCTTGTCGATCACCTCGGCGGCCTTGGGGTCGGTCTTGTGCTCGTGTCCGGCCTGCGCGGCGTCATGCATGCCGTGGTAGTACCAGAGACCCTGATCGTCGCGCTCGAAGCGGTGCATCGTGCCCTTGATCATCACCTCGACAATGCCGATCTCTTCGATCGCAGCCGGCAGCAGCCGCTTGTCCTCGCGCGCGACCGGCGCATTGATCTCGGCGCTGCGGCGCTTCTCGCCGATGTAGATCGCACCGGCCAGCGCGACAACGACGGCCCAGATCGCCAGCTGTGCGCCGCGCTTCAACGACGCCTCCACCAGACGCCGAAGCCGATCGCCGCCATCAGCAGCGGGATCAGGATGATGGACATCACGAAGGTCGCCTTCATCTGCGTATTGGTCATGCTCACATACGGCAGGTCATAGGTGCGCGGCTCGAGGCCGATCAGGTTCTCGCGCGCCGCCAGGAAGTTGACTGCGTTCAGGAACAGCGCGCCGTTGCCGAGGATGTGATAGAAAGAATTGGTCGCAAAGTCCGAATCGCCGACGACGACGATGCGCGCCTCCTTGCGCGTGATCTCGGGTGTTTTCTCGTCGACTTCCTCGCCGCGGATGCGGCGCATCACGGTCTCGGCCGACTCCACCACTTTCGGGTTCACGCGCGCCGTGGCCATGATGGTCAGCGGGCCATCCTGCGACTTGCCGGCCATGTATTCGACATGCGCGCGATCAGTATTGCCGAAGCTTTTCTTCGACGTGTTCACCAGCGGCCGTACCGACACGCCCGGTATCGGCTCTTTGGTCGGCAGCAGCGGACGTGCGCCGGGGAAGAAGGACAGCGGGAGCTTCAGCGTGATCTCGTGGCGGTTGTATTCGGTCACGGCGGGCGTCGACGGGTCGGCCCAGAAATGGCTGGCCTCATCGATCACGATCGTGTCCTGCAGCACGATGCCAAACTTCTTCAGCACGCCGTCGAGGCCGGTCTTCACGAACGGGTCGATCATGAACAGCGCATTGCCGCCATGGTCGAGGAAGGCATCGATCAGTTTGATCTCGCGCTCCAGCAGCGGGGTCTGCGGACCGGCGACGATCAGTACCGCACATTTGTCGAGCTCGACGCCTGCCGTCATCAGCGATACTTTTTCGACCACGTAGTTCATCGCCTCGAGGCCGGTACGGGCCTTGGCCATGCCGTGGCGTTCATGCTGCACGAACTTGGTCTCGATGCCGTGCGAATGGCCGGCTTCGCCTTCCATGTGGTCATGCGACTCGAGGCTGAACGGGTCCGGTTCGCCATGGCCGTCGAGGAAGCAGGCGACTTGTTGCTTCGATTGCGTCACCCGCAGGATGCCGTTCGCGATATCGGTCTCGGTCGGGCCGTTAATGGTCAGCTTGCGGCCTTCGCTCTCGTAGATGGCGGTGCCGGCGAACTCGACGCCGCGCAGCTTGGCCTGCGCCGGGTTCAGCATCGGGTCGAAGAACTCGACTGTGATCTTGTCGTTGTACGACGCGAACAGCTCATACAGCTCGACCGTCTCACGCATGCCGCGGTCATGGAAGAAGGTGATATGCACCGGCTTGTCGACCGCCTTCACCATCGTGATGGTCTGCGGCGACAGCGAATATTCCTTGTTGGCCGTCATGTCGAGGCGCAGCGGGTACAGCGCGCTGGCCCATGCGATCGCGACCAGCAAGACCAGTACCGACAGCGTCGATGACAGCAGGCCGCGACGGCCGGGGCTGAACAGCAGCCGTATGTCTTCGCGCAACGCATACAGCGCCCAGCCGGTGACGACGGCACCGGACAGCAACAGCATCAACGCGATGAAGGAAGAGTTGACCGATAGCGAGTTGGCCACGGCCGATCCGGCCAGCAGCACGAGACCGGCGATCAGCACCAGCCCGGAACGAAAATTGGTTTCCATGTTCTTGTTTTACTTGTTCAGGATCAGCGACGCCATTGCAGGTAGGTGGTGTTCAGCGTCAGCGCAAAGGCGGCCACGACCAGGAAGTAGATGATGGCCTCGGAGCGCAACAGCCCATGGATGAAGTCCGCATAGTGCAGCGAAAACGACAGGTGCGCGAACAGGTCGCGCAGCAGCACCGACGATTGCAGCGTCTGCAGGAAGCCGATGAACCAGAACAGCAGCAGCGTGGGGATCGTGATCAGCGCGGCAACGATCTGGTTCTCGGTCAGCGCGGAGAACAGCTGGCCGATCGCGATGCAGGCCATGCCCAGCAGCAGGAAGCCGATGTAGCCGGCGATGATGTTCGGTGTCTGCGGATTGCCGAACATGTAGAGCGGCACCAGATTGATGCACGAGAACGCAATCATCAGCAGCAGTATCGTGACGGCCCCGAGGTATTTGCCAATCACCACCTGCCAGGTGCGCAGCGGCAGTGTCATCAGCAGCTCCATCGTGCGGCCGGTGTACTCGCCGGAAAACAGGCGCATGGTCAGCACCGGCACCAGCACCACGAGCAGGATGCCCATGTTCTGAAAAGTCTGGTCCATGGTGCCGACGCCGGTCAGGAAGATGTTGTAGGTGAAGAAGTAGCCAGTGCCTAGCAGGAAGACGGCGATCACGAAATACGCGATCGGCGAGCGGAAGTAGCTCAGGATTTCCTTGTCATACACGGCCTTCACGCCGCTCCACGCGCTCATGCTGCCGCTCCTTCGGTGGTTCCCTGCATGGCCGAACCAACGTCGGTCGGGCCATTGTGTCGGTTGTCTGCTGCGTTCGCGGCGCCGCTGTGGCCGATGTAGCGCAGGAAGATATTTTCCAGCGTCGGCTGGCGACGCTCGAGCTTGTACAGTTCGCCGGTCGCAATCAGCGTGCGCGCAATGCGAGCCTCGACGCCATCCACCGCATCGACCTGGCATTCAATGATCTGCAAGCCGTCGCGGCCAGGCAGCGGCTTGACGCTGACGTCGCGCACACCATCGGTGTCCGCCAGTGCGCGGTGCAGCCGGTCCGGGTCGCCGCTGGCCTCGGCCAGCACCGTGCTGGTCGCTTCGGCCGCTTGCTGCAGCGAGGCCGGCGTGCCGGTTGCGAGGATGCGGCCGTGGTTGATGATGGCCACGCGCTGACAGATCAGCGTGACCTCGGGCAGGATGTGGGTCGACAGCAGGACCGCGTGTTTCTGGCCGACGGCGCGGATCACTTCGCGCGTCTCCTGGATCTGGCCCGGGTCGAGGCCGGCGGTCGGTTCGTCCAGCAACAAAACTTCGGGGTCGCCGAGCAGCGCCTGCGCGAGGCCGACGCGCTGCCGATAGCCCTTGGACAGTTTGTAGATTTCCTTCTTTGTCACCGCTTCGAGCCGGCATGCATGGATCACGTAGTCGAGCTGCGACTTTTCCTGCGCGCGCGGCACACCTTTGGCGCGCGCGACGAACTTCAGGTAGCCGGTGACATCGAGCACATCGTACAGCGGCGGCTGCTCGGGCAGGTAGCCAATCTTTTGCGCGGCCAGTTCGCGCTCGGTCGCCATGTCATGGCCGGCGACGGTGACGGTGCCTGCAGTCGCGGCGGTGAAGCCGGCGATCATGCGCATCGTGGTAGTCTTGCCGGCGCCGTTCGGGCCGAGGAAGCCGACGATCTCGCCGGGATGAACTTCGAGGGATATGTCGTGCAGGATGGTGCGCGAGCCGTAGCGCTTGGTGACGTGGTCGAGTCTGATCATATTGCGGGTGCCAGCGTTATTGTGGTGTTCCCGGGCTGCGCCGCATGCCGGCTGTGGGCGCCAAAGGGAAAGCCCCCGAGGGGGCTTTCCTTGCACGGATCAAATGACGTGCTTACTTGTGCCAGCGCTCGCCCATCTTCGCGAACTGGTTCGCGTCGTGCGACATCAGGATCTGCGCGCCTTCGAGGTCGCGCATCATCTTGATGCGGTTCACCGATTCGCTGTACGCCTGCACGCTGAAGTTCAGGCCGGCGACGTAGCCGTCCAGGTTCTCCTGCATCCAGACCGCATCCTGCGTGAGGATCACGGTGCCCATCTTCGGCAGCTTGACCTTCAGCGACTGGTGGCCGATGGTGTGGCCCGGGGTCGGGAAGATCTTGACCGTGCCGTCGCCGAACAGGTCGTATTCGCCGTCGAGTTCAAGGTAGTTGAATTCACGCGCGGCGGCGATGTCGGCCATCACGAAGGTACCGGCAGGTGCACGGCCCTGGAACTTCTCCGGCCACCAGCCCTGGTACAGCTCTTTCTTCTGCACCACGTGAATCGCCTTCGGGAACATGCCCATGTTGCCAGCGTGATCAAGGTGGGTGTGCGAGGTGATCAGCACCTTCACATCATCCGTCTTGTAGCCCAGCTTCTTGAGGTGCATGTCGATGACGTCGTTGCGGCTCTGGTTCGGACGCAGGAAGTCGCACAGGCCGGCGGCCCAGTACTTCTTGCAGTTGTCCATGCCATCGGAGATCGCGACGTTGTTGCCGGTGTCGAACACGACGAGGCCCTTCGGATGCTTCAGGACCCACATGGAAACCGGGATCGTGATCTGCTTCGCTTCAGGGAAGGTGGGAATCAGGCCCTGAATATTGAACGGGCCGAACGTGCCGCTCGTCGTCCAATACAGTTCCTGCGATTGTGCAGCCGGCGCCATGCTGATGCACAGTGCGGCCATCAGTGATGCCAACAGACCGGTCTTCTTCATGCGTCTCCTCCGTGTGTGGATGTTCTTTTTGCCTTCCGGCGTCAGCCACTTGCCGGAATTCCAGCGCTTCGGTTACTGCGGTTCTGCGATGCTGATTGCTGCCAACTTGCCCGCCAATGGGAGAAGCGGGTTGTTGATCTTCATGCATGTTGCATTTCCCTTTTTTTCCTGTCAACACCCGGGTACCATGCGATTGCAAGCTGTATCGGCGTAGTCTGCGCTTCATGTTGCAGTGCGATTTCACCAGCGGCTGGCAGTGCGCGGACGTGAAAATGTGGCAGCTCGTGAGGGCCGGATTGGTGCGCCGCGGGTATTTCGTAATTTCAAAATCGGCCCTTAAATAAAGGCATCTTGCCGAGCGGAACGTCGTCATTCAGACTCCCGGCAGGTGTCAAAAATGTAAAGACAACAGCAATCACCACGGCCCCCACCGGCCTTGCTGCAGGAGACCCACATGAAGCTGCATACCATCGCCCGCCTGCTGGCCGGCGCCACTGCTGCGCTGGCGATGGCCGGCGCATTCGCGCAAGCCAAGCCGGCGGAACTGAAGGTCGGTATCACGACCTTCCTGACCGGGCCGGCGTCCGTGTTCGGCATTCCGGCCAAGGCCGCAGCCGAGCTCTACATTGATCAGATCAATGCTGCCGGCGGCATCAATGGCGTGAAGATCGCGCCGACCTTCATCGACGAGGGTGTCGGTGCCGACAAACTGCTCTCTGAATACCGCCGCGTGGTGCAGGAGGGCGACACCAAGGTGATGATCGCTGCGATCTCCAGCGGCAACTGCAACATCATCGCGCCGGTCGCCGAAGACCTGAAGGTGCTGAACATCATGTGGGACTGCGGCACCGAGAAGGTCCTCGAAGACCGCCGCTACAAGTACGTGGTGCGCACGCAGGCGAATGCGACCACCGAGATGGTCGCGACGGTGCTGTACTTGCTGAAGCACAAGCCCGACATCAAGTCGATCGCGGTGATGAACCAGGACTATGCGTGGGGCCGCGATTCGTGGGAGCTGTTCCGCAACACGCTGCTGGCGCTGAAGCCGGACGTCAAGATCACGGCCGAGCTGTTCCCGAAATTCGGCGCCACCGATTACTCGACCGAGATCAGCCGCCTGCAGGCGCTGCGCCCGGAAGTGATCCTGTCAACTGCCTGGGGCGGTGACCTCGATACCTTCGTGCGCCAGGCGGCGCAGCGCGGTCTGTTCAGACAGTCGCTGTTCGTGCTGCCGCTGGCCGAGAGCTCGCTCGAGCGCCTTGGCACCACGCTGCCCGATGGCGTGATCGTCGGTGCGCGCGGCGACCACTACTTCCTGCATCCGGAAAACCTGAACAATCCGAAGCTGAACGGCTTCGTGAAGAAGTTCAAGGAAAAGACCGGCAGCTACCCGATCTACTCCGTCTATCACATGGTGCAAGGCATCGATGGCCTGGTGGCGGGCTACCAGAAGGCGATCAAGGCCAACAAGGGCCAGTGGCCCAGCACCGAGCAGGTGGCCGATGCGATGAAGGGCCTGGAGTTCAAGGGCCTGACCAATACCGTCAAGCTGCGCGAAGACGGCCAGGGGCTGGAAGACCAGCTGCTGGGCGTGACGAAGAAGGTTCCGGGCTACAACTTCCCGACGCTGGAAAAGATTGCGATCTACCCGGCCGACATCATCACGACGCCGGTCGGTCAGAAGTCGCCCGACTGGGTCAAGACGGTCAAGCCCGAGCTGATCAACAGCCCGCGTATCCGTCGTTTCTGACCACTGCATAACCCTTGGCGCGCCGGCCAGTCCCTGACTGCCGCGCGCCGTTTGTTTGTTGTCCCTCGAGAGTAGCAAATGTCGCAGGACCTCTACATACTGGCGATACTGGACGGCCTGTCCTATGCCGCCTTGCTCTTCCTCGTCGCACTCGGCATGACGCTGGTGTTCGGCGTGATGAACATCATCAA